>Ga0326728_10001371_pt1 | contig 86633 bp, 63 predicted proteins | sample MB3enrmetagenome_FD_207602 | JGI IMG/M metagenome (GOLD analysis project Ga0326728, IMG submission 207602) | Lab enriched peat soil microbial communities from McLean, Ithaca, NY, United States - MB31MN | ecosystem: Environmental > Terrestrial > Soil > Wetlands > Peat | place: USA: New York...
AATCATCCTGGGCATGCGCAAAAATCATATCGACGACTCGCTTAACGTTCTGATGGTAGAAGCGGGTTTGAAAGGGGGCAAGGACTCCGAGATGGAAGATATCGATCCAACGCTAGGGATGGACACTCCGTACGAGGAGCCGGGAACGCCCGAGGCGCCGGAACATGAAAATTCACGGAACAAACCGGGAATGTCTAAGAAAACAAAGGGAAATGCACCAGAGGCGGGGAGCGACAAAATGTACCAGGCAGCAACGAACTCAGACGGTAATGGCAGGAATGCTTCCGAGAACGCGGCAGCTTAGCTTCAGGGTAGCGCGGATCCCCGGTTTTGAGGGGTCCGTGGCTTTTCGTCGGGTCCGCGCATTTTTCTCATGGCTCGGGTTCGTCGGTCCGCGCAACCCAACTGCCTATCGCTAATCATCGTCCACGGCAATCGAGGAAGGGCCGCGGACCCCAAAACCCGGGGGTCCGCGCTACCTGTCTTTGAACAACTGCTCTTCCGCCGCAAGATGAGTACGCATTTCGCGGATCATGCGGGCGCCAAGGCTTAAGAGCACGGTCGGGTCCTTCGAGAGACCGTAAGAAATCATCTGCCGCTCGAACTTATCCAGGTCCACGCCAAAACGCTCGTGTTCGGCGCGAAAAGCCGCCAGTTTCGAAGCGAGCTCAGCATCCCCGCGCAAGGCCGGGAACATTCCCGATTCCTCCTGCCGGCAATGTGTGGTTAGAACATTCTTGAAGTACTCCAGTATCTCGCGCAGCGAGGCATCCGCCGCTTGGCGCTCGGGGGTCTGGCTGGCGTTGGTGGAAAGCTGCTCGAGCGACGCTTCCCAATCTTGCAACCGGGCACGCATCTGAGCGTGCTGCTCCATCCAGCGCTTCTGATCAATTGCCGTTTCCGAGGCCGGCGCAGCAACCTCGGCCCCGCAAGGCGTCTCGTCGGCAAGGTAATTGACGGTGAGCCCGCGCTTCTCGAACGTCGCCTTGACTTCCCGCCGCGGTGGGTAGTCGTGCGTCGAGAATTGGCCGGGGAGGTGCCGCCGCAAGTAGGCCCCCGGCAGCGTCTCGCAATCGACGGTGAAGAGATCGCCGGGAGCTACCAGGGAAATATTCAGGTCGTAACTCTCCCGGGTGTTGAAAAACAGGCGAGAGGCGGGGAAGGCCAGGTGATAGATACTAACCACCAGGCGGAAATCGTCGTCGGAGACGCTGAAGCGATTCCGCTTCTGCGAGGCCAGGACGCCGCGCGCCGGCTTCAAGCGCGGGATCCCCAGGGCGTGCGGCTCGATCCCGTAAGTGCGGCGCAGATAATTTCCGTGCTCGATCACCGCCAGAACGTCGTGGCGGAAATCGTAAAGTCCTAACAGCACACCCATGCCGATCTTGGTAATGCCTGAGGCGAGCACACTGTCCCAAAGGTCCAGGCGGGACTCGAAGTGCCGCTTGGGTGAGCCCGTAAAGTGCCAGCGGTCGAAATGGGGCCGGTGATAAGTCTCCTGCCACTCGACTACCCAATCCAGGCCCGCCTCGCGCAAGCGGACGTAATCCTCTTGCCGGTAGACCGGGGAGCACAGAGCGACCATTCCGCCCCCCAGGCTATCAAGTTTCCGGCGAGTGGCGGCCACATAGCGCGCCACTCGATCCGGGCCGAAATCCGGGTCATCCGAGAGCACCAGTTCAATTTGCCGGTGGCCCCAAGAGAGAATCAGGTCCAATTGCTTATCGAAGTCTTCCAAGCTGAGCCTCACGCGCTCGGCGATGGGATTGCTCTGCCGATAGCCGCAATACAGGCATTCGTTTTGGCAGAAGCTTGTCAAGTAGACGGGGATGATGAATTCAACTGCCTTGCCAGCCCAACGCGCGCGAACTTGGTTTGCTGCCGCCTGGATTTCAGCCCCCCAGCTCTGCATGCGGGTTGCGGCAACGAGCGACGCTGCGTCTTCGGCCTCGAGGCCCTTGCCCTGCTCAGCCGTCCGAAGGACCGCTCGCGGCTGCCGCAGAGGCGCCGAGATGGTCGCCAAGCCTTCGAGGCGGCCCTGCTGGGTTGCAAAAAGTTCACTAAACTTGGCCAATTTCTTTAGTCCTCCCGTGACATCTCAGGGAGATGATTCTACTCCCCCCGGCGAGAACGTGTAAAACGATGCGCGCTGGTGTCATTTGAATTGTATCGACGTCTCAGGCCACACGTCATTCCCGCGAAGGCGGGAATCCACTCCGCAATCCTTCGGAACTGAGCGCCTTACGTACTAGATTCCCGCCTTCGTGGGAATGACGTGTGGCCTGGCGCGGCTGAATCGTGCAAATGGCACCACTACCAAGCGATGGTATAATCTTCACTTCCTATGGAGGTCTTCATGCCGCCTGAATCTTCCCCTGATTCTTCCCCAGAACAGACGTTCGCGCGTAAACTTGCTGCCCGGGAGCTGGCCAAATACTGCCAGGAATTCTCCCGCTGGCGTAGGACTAAACGCGGCAGCGCAGCCTTGGAGAAATCCCTGCCGGCGCAGGGAACGCTGAGACCGATTCCCCTGAAGAAGTCGGGCACCGCGGCCCCGCACTCCCCGGCATAGCGCGCCCCAGTGATCGGTGTTCATGTGAAGGAGGAATTATGGACAAACTAAGAATCTCGCGCAGAGGTTTTAATAAGACTGCGGCCATGGCCGCCGCCAGCTTGGCGCTCTCGGCGGGTCCCGGCGTACGCAGTGTTCTGGGAGCCAACGAACGTGTCGGCATCGGCTTGATCGGGGCGGGCGGCATGGGCCAGGCGGACCTGCGCGATTTTCTGCGCACGGAGCAAGTTGACTGCGTAGCGATTGCCGATCCTTATCAACCCCACCTGGATGAAGCTGCAACCATGACGTTCGGCAGGGCGAAGACCTACAAGGACTTTCGCCGTGTGCTCGAACACAAAGACATCGACGCGGTAATTGTTGCCACGCCCGACCATTGGCATGCCATCCCTATGATTGCAGCCTGTGAAGCCGGGAAAGATGTGTATCAGGAAAAGCCGCTCTCGCACACTTTGTTTGAAGGACGCAAGATGGTGGAAGCCGCGAAGAAGCACAATCGAGTTGTACAAGTTGGAACACAGCAGCGTTCCGGCGAGCACTTTCAGAAGGCCGTGGAACTGGTGCGGAGCGGCAAGATCGGAAAGGTGACGCTGGCGGAGACTTGGATGTACGGCAACCAGTACCCGGAGGGAATCGGTAACCCGCCGGACAGCGATCCTCCACCCTGGTTCGACTGGGATTGGTGGCTGGGCCCGGCGCCCCAGCGTCCTTACAACCTTAATCGCGGGATCTACAACTTCCGTTGGTTTTGGGATTACTCGGGCGGAATCCTGACGGACTGGGGTACTCACCTGATGGACGTTGTGCATTGGGCGATGGGAGTCGATGCGCCGAAAACCATCATGGCCACGGGGGGGAAGTACGTCCTCGAGGATAATCGCGAGACACCGGATACGCTTGAAGTCATGTACCAATATCCCGCCTCCACAGTCAGTGGGAAGGAGTTCGTTGCCAGGTTCTCCAACCGCGTTGCCAACAGCCACGGCCCCGATGGCCACTCCTACGGAATTCAGTTTTACGGGACCGACGGGACGTTGTTTATTGACCGAGGCGGCTATACCTTATGGCCGGAGGCCTCGCACCTGGGTCCGGAACGATTCAATTCTGAAAGTGTCATTAGCAGTGGGGGCTCTGCCCAGCACTATCCTCACGTGCTGAATTTCCTGGATTGCCTCAAGTCCCGGCAGAAGCCCAACTCGGATGTGGAGACCATGCACCGCTCGACGAGCGCGGGGCTGCTGGGCGTGATTGCTTACAAATTGGGCCGCAAACTCACCTGGGATGCGGACCAGGAGAAATTTCCGGGCGATGCGGAAGCAAACAAATTGCTGACCAAGGAATATCGCAAACCCTGGATAGTTGCATGATGCGCGGCATGGATCGCCCTCAAAAATGCCAAAAAATAAACTTGACAACTTTCCTCGGGTCATAGTACCTTATTGTCGAAATCGAAAAAGCTTGGAAATAACCACGTTGGGTTAGGGAGGCAACGAGCAACCCGGCCCACAAAAAAGGAGAACAGATAATGTTGAGCAGGAATTGCATCGCGCGTTTTTCGCTGTACCTGATCCTCCTGGGATTGGTCGCTGTGGTGCCGGCCTTTGCTGGTTCGGCGGTTGTCGGATCGGTGGCGGGCAGCATGAACGCAACCGTGGGTGGCCAGAATCTTCTTCCCAACACAACACTCTTTAGTGGTGACAGCCTCCAGGTAAAGGATGGTGTGGCCGTGGTCGCGCTGGGGAGCGCAAGCCGCATGGTATTCGGCCGTGACACCGAAGCTTCTTTCCTGCGAGACTCCAACGAGGTAACAGTACTTCTGGGCCAAGGCAATGTTTCCGTATTTCACGATGTGGATGGAATGCCGGTGCGCATGAAGATCGGCGACGTTTCCGTGGTTCCAGTTTCCGGTTTCAAAACCCTGGGCGAAGTGGCGATGCTCAACGGCGCCGTGGTAATCACCGCGAAGGACGGTGCCTTGCGCGTCGACGAGGGCAACGGCCAAGTGGTTAATGTCGCCAAGGGGAAAACGATCACGGTGGCTCCGCGAGCGCGGGCGCCGCAAGGCGGTGCAGGGGCTGGGCGTTGCTGTGGCGGCGCTGGCGGGAACGCTTGGGGTATAGCGGCCACGGTTGCGGCTGGAGCGGCGGCGGTTTTGGCAGGGGTTGCAGTGTCCCGTGCGGGAAATGCCAACACTAACGCGACGGCTGCGGCTTCTGCGGCGGCAGCGGCAGCGTCGGCGGCAGCAGCAGCGACTTCGGCCGCTGACGCAGCAGCCTCGGCAGCGGAGGCGGCAGCGAACTCGGTGGGTTGCGCGTTGAACGTACTGGCGAACCAGCAGGGCCTACCGAGTCCTTATACGCCTCCAACGGGCGAGTCCTGCTCTTAGTTTCTCAGCCCGGTAGGTTTTACAGTTCGTGGGTCAAAGGGCGGAGCTGGTAGAAATGCGAGCGCCGCCCTTGTGTTTTTTCAGGCTTACCTCCGCTACAAAACAGAGCTACTTTTTCCGTAGGGCTTCGAGTTGCGCCGCGGGAACGACGACGCGCTGAAGGTGTTGCTGTGCGTCGACCCAAAGCTCAAGGTGCGTGACGTCTGTCGTAATCAGGAGATGGCGCGGATGCGCTTCGGCCGCATCGCCCGGCCCTCCGCCGTCCGCCATTTCTTCAATGGTCAGGACGCTTGGCAAGGCCTCCTGCGGAACGAAAACCGGCAGGGTCTGTTTCCCACCCCCCATGGCCTCGAAGCGAGCGACAATCAACTGGAAATGATGGATTACGTTATCGTCCAGGACCGCGACGTCAAGAGGGAGTTGAAAGGTGCGGTCATCCTCACTGCCGTTGACGGTTTTGTAGCGAACCCTCGCAGGGTTGCTGCGGAAGTCGACCTCCAGCCGCGAGGATTGTGGTCCCTGTTGGCTCCATGTATAAGTGAGAGGGTGGAGTTGAGAGTCCAGGACCAAATCAGGGAAGCTGCGCACGTTCATCGCTTTCCCGTTCTGTTCGAGGTTGAGGCGGATTTCTCCTCGAGCTTCAACCCTGCCTGCTGATGAGTGGATTTTGAAGCTTTCGCTGCCCACAGGCCGTCCGCCCACGGAGATTTCAAAAACGCCTTCGTCATCCTCCGCCCTCACCGGAGCCGGATTGCCCGGCGCCTGCTGGGCTAGGCTCGCCAAGTTGCAAAAGAGGATTGCGGCGAAGAGCTGCGGGAATGCGGCCGTCCGAGAGCAATGAGTCGGCGCTCCGACCTGTCCATTTGTTTCCAACCAACCACCTCCTGCCCCCTCCTTAGCAAGGAGGGGAGCCAGTTCACCCCGCAACTCCCCTCCTCTCTGAGGAGTGAACGGGGTAGTGAGCGTGCCAAGCCCACATATCGTTAAGAGTGCAATGCAGCACCCGATCGCGCGGCCTAAAAGGCTCTCAAAAGCAGTATTTGTTCGGTCACTTCCCGTGCGTTCCGGCCTTCCGTGGAAACCCTGAATTCCGCCAGGCGATAATAAGGAAGCCTAAGATCGAGCAAACGCTCAATGGATTCGGGATCGCGAAAGAGCGGGCGGTTCTGCATCGTGGCGCACCGCTGTCGCAAGATCTCGAGGGAGCAATCCAGCCAGATGGTTGTCCCGCCCGAGTCACGAATCAGCTCGACGTTAGCCTCATAGGCGAAAGTCCCGCCTCCCAGGGCAATCACAGCAGGCTCGGTTTTCAAGACCTCGGTCAAGGCAGCGCGTTCAAGTTGGCGAAAGAAGGGCTCGCCCGATCTTTCAAATATCTCCCGTATACTCACGCCCTGTCCGGCTTCGATAACCGTATCGAGGTCGATGAAAGGCCAACGCAATTCGCGGGAAAGCAGCTCGCCGACCGTGGATTTGCCACTACCCATGAATCCGAGAAGATAAATCTGTTTGCGTCGGTGGCGGCTCATTCGCTCGTGTGGGAGAAGTCGAGAACTCGAGGAGTTAAGAAGTTGAAACCAATCCCTCAACTCTTGACGCTCTTCGGCTCTTTGAACTTCCACGACGAATTATAGCAGAGTCGAGGAGTCGAAGAGTTGAGGAGTCGAAAAGTTCAAGAGTCGAACTGCTGAAGAGCCGAGTTCAACTTCTTAACTCCTCGACTTCTCGACTCCCGCTAACGCTGCCGGATGCGGATTGTCCCGCTGAAGGACTTGAGATTCACTGTGGCTTTGCCGGCGAGGTGGGTGCCAAAGAGGCTGTTGGCGGAGGACAGTGGCGTGGCCGGCTGGTGCCGGATGGTCATAGGCATTTCGTTATCCAATTTGCCCCGCACGGTCTTGGCGCTGAGTTCGAAAGACGCCGAAGGTGGACAGAGTAAATCTATATCTCCGCTATACGCTGAAAGTGAGTAATCCCCACCAACCGGAAAGTCACCCTCAAATAAAATTCGCCCGGAGGTCGTGCTTCCGCGGAGCTTGGAAGTTACAGGCGAGACGAAGTGCAGATCTCCGGTGATCGAATATGCTTCTACGCGCCCGGAAGCGCGAATCACATCGATATTTCCGCCGATCGAGCGCACGAAAAGGTGGCCGCTGAAATCTGAAATCAGAATGGCTCCCCCCACTGAATCCACCGTGGTATCGTCGCTCTGGAACTTCTCAATGCGAACGCTTCCCTGCGGGTTGCGAATTTCAAGATCGGTTCCCATGGGAACTTCCAGGCTGTAGTCAGCAGTCTGATCCTTTCCGGAAACCAAGGGATCCAAGACGTGCGTGGCAAAGTGAATCTTGTCGGGCAGCTCGCTGGGTGGGATGGCCTCGCTGTCTACCTCCACATGAGGGGACATGACCGTACATACAACGTGCACCTGCGGTTTGTCCCACCCTCGGACCCGGATTTGACCTGTCATGTTCGTAATTGTAACGCGAGGGTTGGGTGTAGTCTCAAAGGTCTTCTCGGAGCGGTTGCCTTCACCGGCAACCAACGTCCCTGACAGCACCAGTAAGCACAGAATCAACCCTTGGCCAAAAGAGATAAGCACTTGTCCTTTAGTTTTTTGTTCGCGACGATCAGCCACTTTTGAGCCCCTCCCCCCCCGGGCTGGCCTAACGGCCTTCGTCAAATTCCAGTGCCGAGGTTAAAACCTCAGCTTTTTGGGAATACGCTGCAAGCAAATATTCATGAGCCAGTGAGTTGCCAGGCTCACGCTGCAGCGAATCATTGCATTCCCGAATTGAAGTATCAAGCGAAATCAAACTGTTTTCGTAGGTTGCCTTGACGTCGGGCGCCAGAGATCCTTCGCGCGCTCTGAATGTTCTCTCCAACTCGCGGACCACTTGTTCCAGCGCGCCACTATCTCCGAGCAAGGCCATAGTCCGGACAGCGGGTCCGCCTGCTGGGGAAGCGATTGCAGAGGCAGCTTCCTGTTTAGGATAGTTCCTGGGAGCCGTGAACAAGCAGCCAAGAGCGACCAGGCAGGCAAAGGCCGCCACAGGAATCGGGCGGCGCAGGAAGTCCAGTTGCCAGATCCAATCCCAGGGACTGGCCTTCTCGGCAAAGGCTCCCTCGGACGCGAGTTGAGCCCGGATGTTTGACCAAGCTGCCGGCGACGGTTCTTCCCGCGGAAGCTCACCAGCCGCTGCCCGGAGCGCCTCCAAATCCTCGAGCACGACCCTGCAAAACACGCACTCACGCGTGTGGGCTAGCGCGAACGGCCTGTTGTCGCCCTCCAGGAAGGCTTCAAGCTCCAGGTCGAAGCGATAACATGCTGCCGTCCTCTCGTGCCGAGTCTCTTTCATAGCGACTTCACCTTTCGCTCGGGGCTTGGTCGGAGATCACCGGCTCGCCTGAAGTCATAAGCTCCTCGTTCCGGCGGAGCCAATCGCGCAGTTTCATGCGCGCCTTGTGAAGTTGAGATTTCGAGTTGCCGACGGAACAATTCATGATCTCCGCAATCTCGTTATGCTCGTAGCCTTCGACATCGTGCAGAACGAACACTGTCCGGTAGCCTGGCGGAAGATCCGCAATGGCTCTTGAAAGGCTGATGCGATCCACCGAACCCATCAGCCTCCGATCGTTGTCACCGTAGTCGCGTTTAACGGGCTCGTCCTGGCAGGAGTCAACCTCGTCCAGCGAAACCTGTTGCAGTCCCTTCTTCCTCAAATGCATCAGAACCACATTGACCGCCAGCCGATGCAGCCAAGTGGAAAAGGCCGACTCACCGCGGAAGGTGGAGATTTTGCGAAAAAGCTGAAGGAAGGCTTCTTGCGTCAGATCCTCCGCTTCCGCAGTGTTGCCGGTCATTCTCAGGCAGAGCGAGTAAACACGCCGCTTGTGTATCTCGAAGAGCGCGGCAAATGCTTCCTCGTCTCCGCGCTGCGCGCGCGCAACCAGTTGAGTCTCGGAAGCGGCCTTGGGAGCCGCCGTCTTCTGTTGGCTCAAGGGTTCTCACTGCCAGCCGCATCCAGACCCGAAAGTTGAGATGCGGGGGCCCATACGGGAGTTGTATTCATGCCTGCCTGAATAATAACGATCTTGGCCAGTGGCGGAGGTACGTCTGTGGCACAGGCACTCTTTCCTGCGGAACCCGGACACTGAGTCGCCGCCCCGTTGATGGCTGCTGTAGCACAGGCACTTTTGCCCGCGATGCTGTGGGCACCGGCAGGAGTGCCTATGCCACCTCGTTTGGTTCAGCGACGACTCCCCTGCGCTGGGGCTACGCGTAGAACGGCCTTGCCGATGCCGAGATTTCCGGCCGTGTCGTAGGCCCGGATGGACACTACGTGTTCGCCTGCATCCAGCTTGGGAAGCCTTACCGTAAATGTCTCTTTGCGCGAATCCACAATTCCGTCGTCGGAAAGCAGATCCTTCCATTCTTTCCCATCGAGCGAAGTCTCGGCGCTACGCAGGGGCGAAGTGCTATCCTCGACCTCAAAAACGACCTCCGCCGCGCCTTCGCTGACGTTTTGTCGGAGCACTCGAACCTCGGGTGGCGTATTGTCCACCCAAAATGGCGCGCTCAGCAGCTCCGACTTGCGAGCTAATTCAGGGGGGTTAGAGTCTTCGTCCGAGGCAACGAGCTTGGCCACATATTTGCCATCGGGCAGAGTACCGGGATCAATGTTAAAACTCGTTTGATGTAACTTGTCTTTCAAAAGGTGCCATTCCTGTTCGTCCGTCGCTTTCACGTAGAGTGAGTACACGAGCTGGTCGTTGTTTGGGTCTTCGGCCTGCCAACTCAGCGTCACTGGAGTCTTGCCTGCGAAACTTCCCCCGGGCGTCACAGAACCAAAAGTGCTAGAAGGTGGCGAGCCGACGGAAATCGTTGCTCCGGCGGCCAGACCGGATGAGCCGCTTCCTGCCGGGCTGGTTCGTTCCCCTGCCGTGCTCACATTAATCGACCGAATTTGCGGGGGCAAATTCTGGTTCAAATACGCTACGGTGACATCATTCAAAGTGGGGCTGCCGGACCCGGAAGCACGGAACACAGCTTTCCATTGAATGTAACGGGCGGGCGGACTGGTGATCGGGCTGCCATTGGAACCGCGATAGGGGCCTGCCCAATCGCTCCATGTTTGGTCCGGGCGCTCAGAATTGCCGGAGCGTGTGTAGAATTCAAGCGTTGTGCCCGCGGGCGCATCGCCTCGCCAAGCAAGGACTCCCCACCGCGAGATGAGCTTCGTGTCTTTGACGGGGGACTCGTAGCTCCCTTCCGCAGCGACCCCTGGTTCAATCCGCAGCAATTGGGCTATGTTGCTGGTGGCCGCATAAAGGTCAGATCCTTCCAGCATTAAGCACGTGGCAAGTGACTCGTGTGTTTCGGTGACCAGGTTTAACTTTTCTCCGTCTCGCCCCGGAACGAGGTCGAAAATGCGGCCGTTGGAATCCGTGGAGAACAACACATGATTACCGCGCACGGCCAAGCCGAAAATGCTTTCGTTGTTCGAGCTCCAAATCGTCTCGGTAGTGGAGTCAGGAAGTATTTCAATCAGCGATCCCCGGCCCTGCGGGATCTGAAAGTTGGGGATTGCGGAGATCACAGGAGCCGGTCGATTGAAACTCGGCGCACTTGAAGGCTCGCTGGGTGGATTCTGCGCTCGCGACGCGCTAGCGACCTGAACTTCGTCGGAAGCCATGACTGTAACTGTGGTGACCCCGCCGGGGATCGGACCGGAAGGAGGAGGAATGAGGAGTTCCGGGGAACCTTTGCCTCCCGCGCCGCCGAGGGCCGCGGCATAGATACGCCCGCTGGAGTCTGTCACCAAATCATGAATCTCCGGTAAATTGGCCTCATAAAGAACGAAAGCTCTCCCTTGCGGAGTAATACGGTAGATCAGCCCGTTCGGAACGCTTCCGGCAAGCAGGTTTCCGTCCTTCTCGAAGGTCAGGCACATGATGTGAGTCTGTTTGCTGTCGAAGAAAAGCTCAGCCTTGCCTGACGGGTCAACGCGAAAAACCTGACCCTTGTCTCCGGTGGCTACATAGAGCCGGCCTGTTGCATCCAGGGCCAGCGCCCAGATGTATTTAGCGTGTGGGTCGTAGAACACTTTGGATTGGCCGCCGGGCATAACCCGATACACTTTGCCCTCCGGCGAACTGCCCACATACAGCGATCCTTCGGGGCCAGCGGCCAAGGCGAAAATATCCGGCTCCCGGGCTGAGAACAGGAGAGTGGACTTTTGCTGGGGATCGACGCGGAAGACCTTTCCCTGATGACCGGTACCGACGTAAAGGTTGCCCTGCCCGTCGCGAGCCAAAGAGAGGGCCAGCGCTTCCTCAGGGCTGAAAACCACGCGCGACCTCGGCGCTAGATGCAATTCCCCTTCGGTATCCAGCGAGACGTTTGCAAGTGTTCCCTGCAAAAACTCATCAAAGGAGCCAATCTGCCAGAACACAGTCTCCGTTCCTGTGGTGGGTGGGGAGAAGAGCAAGATGAGCATTAGAAGCTGGACGATCTTATTCGGTCTCATTCCTAACCTTTCCGGTCGCCCCCTCATGGGAATTAGGTGCGAACAGTGGTCCGCCGGTCTGCCGTGTGATCCCGTCTTCCCATCACTGGCGTCGCTTGGAGCGCCGATCTGCGCCGGCACAACGCGATTCCTGGCGACGCGCGGAATGACATCCGCCACAAACGGTGTCACCCTACAGGCCCGGCCCAACCACCTTGAGGAAGAGTGTCTTTTGGCCGTGGATCATGAGCGAAGACGCTGGCGCCTCGTAATCTCCGACTACCGAAGTCCCGCTGAGGTTGATGCTGGACGCGGCCGCCGGCTCCGACATGAACGTCTGTACCAGCGAAGGTGGCGGAGAGGGATATTCGTCGCCTTGCATAATGAACGAGCGCTTGGGGGCCATGAGCAACGCGTAAAGCCGATTATTCCGTCGCATTCGGTTCAGCGCCTTGATTAGTTGATGGATGTCCCGAGCTGAGCTTCCGGGCGGCGCGAGCCGGAACTGCAAGGCGTTGATGTTCGATCCGCCCCCCACCGCAAGCATCAGGGCCTTGTCACTTACATTTTCCGGAATATCGACCGGGATCCGCTCGGTCACCGCTTGCCCACCAGGCAAGCGCAAGAGGCCAAAAACCTCGATGTGGTCGCCGGGTTTCACCTCGGACTTGGTGCTCCAAACCTGCTCCAATGAGGCCAGACTGTTCACGTCCCGCGACCTCACCGAGAGCTCGATGCCCTCGATGTGCAAATCTGGAAAACCGCTGCCCAGGAGATACGCGAGGGGGGTAGCCACCACGGCGCCCGCCAGCGGGGCGGCTCCCATCTCGCTCGACAAGACGTCCTGGAAGTCCACCGCCTCGGCCCCTTCCAGCCGGATCTTGCCATCAACTTCCAACGTGGACGCACCCACGGTACGTTCCGTGTTGCCAAGGGTCGAGACGAATCCGAGATTCACCAGCAGCGGTGACAGGAACGGCTCCTGGATAACCTCAAACTTGTAGTCCTCCCGCGTATTCAATGTGCTTTCGATCTGGACCGTCACCGGGATCATTGGGGGGTTCTTTTCTCCCACCACACCATAGATCGCATCAAAGCGGTCCTGTCGAATCGTCCCCGCCACTTCCCCTGGAGCATCCAGCTTGAAGGAAGAGGCCAGACTCGGTACGGTGACCAGCACGTGGGCCGGCGCGAAGGGGATTTGAATGGGACCAACCGCCAGCACCCGATGCCCACACGCGTAGAGGTTGTTCCCTTGCCGGTAGGTGACCGTGCAGTCCGCGCTCAAATTGAGATCGCCTCGGACCAGCAGTAGACTGATCATCGAACCGGGATCCAAATCCGACTTCACAGGGGTCGCACTCTCCCCGCTCGAAAGTGCGCCTCCCATCATGGGTTCAAACCCCATTTGACGAAACAGCGGCAGGTAGGGTTCCAGGGCCTCGGCGGCGAATCCGCCGAACCGTAGTGGGATTTGGACATTGGGGAATGAAATCCCTGCTTCGCTCGCGGGAAAGAAGCGACGAAGGCTTTCCGGGCTGAAATCCCCATCAGGAATCAAGCGTGCGCTCTCCCCAAGGTCACTCGCGGCTCGACCCAGGCGAAACTCCAGCGGTAATTCCGTTCGAGCCGGCGCCTGACCTTTTTCCTCGGGGACGACTTGCAGCATTTCTTGGATGGGAGTAATGCCGGCCAGGGGCTCTTTCGAAAAGGGAAATGAAATGGCCACTGCGCCCACCAGCTTGCCGTCAATGTAAACCGGGCTGCCACTCATTCCTGCGATGACCCCGGTCTTTTCGAGCGGGCCCCCGGAAAGCCGCGCCAGGATGAGGTCGCGTTTAGGGGCGAGCACATTCTTCAATAGGCCGAGAATCTCGACCTGAAATTCTGCAATCTGATCACCCTGAAAAATCGTACGACCAACGCCCCTCAGGCCCGGCTTGATGTCGGCGCTGGGAAAGAGTTGGAGGTTGTCCTGGCAGCGGGCGAACGGCGCCAGTGCGATGGCGAGCGAAAAAGCGATGAGAATTCTTCCTAACGACATAGTTTTCGAAGCCAGCCACAAATTATGCGGGCATAACTGTAGTCTATGGTTAAAGCCCAGACTCGTCAAGTTGAGGCCCTCGGCGGTAGTGGTGTTATTTGCACGATTCAGCCGCGCCAGGCCGCGTGTCATTCCCGCGAAGGCGGGAATCCAGCCCGTAGAAAGGGATGTTCCCGAAGGTTTGCGGAGTGGATTCCCGCCTTCGCGGGAATGACGTGTAGTCTGGGACGCCCGTATTATTCAAATGACACCAGTACCCCTTGGTAGTCACCTGTAAACCTTCCCCGCGCTAATTCGTCTTGATGAAATGAGGAGCGGACATGGTGCAGAATGAGCAAGCGGTCGCATTGCTTCCGTTGCAGGAAAAGGTTGGCCTCGGGATGACTGCACTTGATGACTTCACGCCCCTTGTCGAGTCCCACCAGCAACGCATTTATCGAGTTCTGCTGGGCATGGTTCGCGACCCCGACGCAGCCCAGACGTTGACCCAGGAGTGCTTTCTGAAAGCTTTCCAGAAGCGTGCTTCGTTTCGAGGCGAAGCGAGTGTGGGAGTGTGGCTGCTTAAGATCGCCGTGAACTTGGCTCGCGATCATCGGCGCAGCCGCCTAAGCGAGTTTTGGCATCGATTGACCTCATCATCCGAAAAGGTTGCGGAGCTCGAACAGAAGCTGCCTGACCCGCGCGCCTCCCAGGAGCGGGTGCTACTGGAACGGGAGGAAGTGGCGGGCGTGTGGGCGGCGGTTGAAAAGCTCCCGGCGCAGCAGCGCGCGGTCTTCGTCCTGCGGTTCGTCGAGGAAATGAGCCTGGAAGAAATTGCTGAAGCGACTTCTCTTAAATTAGGAACGGTGAAAACCCACCTGTTCCGCGCCGTGCACGCGATCCGCCGGCATTGCAAGGGAGGGAAAGTGTGAGTAACCATCTGAGCGAGGATCAAATTACGGAGTGGGTTCTTGGGACCGATGAGGAAGTCATCCTTCGCCATATCGAGATTTGCCCTGTATGCTCCGCGGAGGCTGAAGAATTGCGGAGCTCTCTCTCCAGCTTTCGCCATGCCATTCATGCCACTGCCCAACGCGATCAGGGCTTTTGGAGAAACCAACATCTCGCCTTTCGGGATCGGGTCTCCGCAAGAGAGTGGTATCCACTGCATTGGGCTTGGGTTGTGGTGATGGTGATGGTTTTGATTATGGCTATATTCCTCACGCGCACTCCGAAAGCTCCCCGGAACTACCCCAGTGAGGATGCGGACAACGCCTTACTTCAGGCTGTTCAGGGGGACCTCGGCCGCGGAGTTCCCCAAGCCCTTGCGCCCGCTGTTCTTATTGCCGAAGAGAGAAACGAAATCCTGACGAATCACGTTCGAGTAACTCGGACGACGCCCAAGAAGGGGAGATGAAAGAAAGGCAGGGTAGCGCGGGCGTCTCGCCCGCTGTCGGGGGCAGAGCCTGCCCTGAGCGCAGCGAAGGGATGCCCGCGCCCCAGGGGACGGGACGCCCGCGCTACGCAGGGACTACCCGATACAAGAAAAAGGAGACAGATGAAATGAAAGCAACCGTCGCAAGCTTGCTACTGACCGTCGCATTATGCGGTCTGGCCATCGCCCAGGAGCCGCCTCCACCGGCCGAAGGCCCAACCGTCCAAGTGGGCCCTCCAGCGGAGGGCCAAGCTAATCTGCGCGGGCCCAACGGCCCGTTTATCCGGGTTGTTGGTCGTGGAAAATGGTGGAAAGATTCAACCCTGATGAAAAGGCTCGGTGTTAGCGATGAACAGATCCAAAAGATCGAGAAGATCTTCCAGGATCACCGCTTGCAGCTCATCGATCTGCACGCCGCCTTGGAGAAACAGGAAGCGATCCTGGAGCCATTGGTTGAAGCCGATCAACCCGAGGAAGCCCAGGTGGTCGCCCAGATCGATAAGGTTGCCCAGGCAAGAGCCAACCTGGAAAAGTCAGATGCGCTAATGCTTCTTGCAATTCGCCGCGTCCTCACCGTTGATCAGTGGAAGAAGCTCCGGGACATGCCTGGCGTCGCCACCTTTCACCTCGGACCCGAGACGAGGGTGCCGACTCCAGGGCCTTCAGCTCCGCCGCCTCCCGTTATGCCTCCGCCTGGTGAGTAGGATCTCGAGGGCGGTGACGAAACTGGCGCAGGGTTCCAGGCAGAGCCCTGCGCCAGCCGGGGTCGCCGTTTCCTGTAGCGCAAACCACAGACTTCATCACCCGCCGCAAAGCAGAGCCTCACCACAGAGACAACGGAGACCACAGAGAAGATACATCTGCTTCTCTCTGTGGTCTCTGTGCGCTCTGTGGTGAGCCTTTCTCAAAATTAATTTGCAAGAACCAGTGGCCTCGTGATATCAGATGATGCGTTTGTGTGTCAAACGAGGTTTGGGTGACAATCCGCAGTTGAGATGATCCCTCGAAAGGGTGGAACCAACAATGGGTTACCTACTTGTAATGGCCGCCGGCATGCTGCAAGGCGCCTTCATTCTGCCCATGAAGTCAACCCGGAAATGGGTATGGGAAAACACTTGGTTTGTGTACTCCACCGCAGGCTACCTGATTTTCCCCTGGCTGTTCGTGCTATTGACAATCCCTCATCCCCTCAACGTCCTTGCTTCCACCTCCCTTCACTCTCTCCTCCTGGTGGAGGTGTTTGGGATTGGATGGGGCATTGGATCCCTTACCTTCGGATTAGGTGTGAGCAGATTGGGGATGGGCTTGGGATTCACGATCATCATCGGGCTCGCAGCCACCGCCGGGGCGCTCATCCCCATGGTCGTGTTGTCCCCTGAAAAGTTGGGCCAGCCTCAAGGCTTGATGACCCTTCTCTCACTTGCGCTCGTGCTGGTCGGTCTTGCGCTCGGTTCCTGGGGTGGAAAACTGCGTGAACCCAAACCGAAGTCCACAGGCAATGCCCCTCAGAGTTCCTTTGCCGTCGGCTTGGCGATTTGTATCGCGTCCGGACTTCTCTCCGCCTCTGCCAATCTGGGCTTCACCTTCGGCGCCGAATACTCGCGCCGGGCCATCGAGCAAGGCGCGGCAGCGTCAATGGCCGGCAACGCCCTCTGGGCTCCCCTCACGCTGCCGCTCTTTATCTGTAGTGCAGGCTACTGCGTTTGGCTCATGAGGAAAAACAAGACGGGTGGGTTACTCCTCTTGCAGGGCACGCGTCACTACTGGGCTCTGGCGACTTTAATGGGATTGATGTGGATCGGGGGCTTTGTGGTTTACGCGCCCGGCGCGCGGCTCCTGGGTTCTCTGGGAACCTCGGTGGGTTGGGCCGTGATGATGTCTACAATGGTCATTACCGCGAACATCCTCGGATTCGCAACGGGAGAGTGGAAGGGCGCCAGCCGCAAGGCATTCGGCTTGGCCGTTGCGGGGGTGGCAATGCTGATCCTGGCCATTGTTGTGGTGGGTTACGCAAACCATTTGTGATGTGTAGCGCAGGAGAGATGCCCGCCCGCGACCCTTGTACGGAGACAATTATGAAACGTATATCCGTTGTGCTTGCCTGCTTATTCTTGGCTGCTACCGTGATCAACGCGCAAGAGGCGAAGAAGCCTCTAACCATCGAGTTGGTGACTCGCCCGCAAGGGTTGATGACCCCCGGCCTGGCGCGTGTGGAATGGCGTCCAGGGAGCAAGGAGATCAGCTACCTCAAACGTCAAGGCTTCGGCAGGGGCGCCAGCGCCACTCTTTATCTCTACGACATCACGAGCGGCAAGGAGCGCGTACTTCTTGCGCCGCCCAGCGAAACGACGGAAGGCGAGAGGCCCAATCTCTCTTCCTACCAGTGGTCTCCAAGCGGCGGCGCGCTGCTTCTCGAGGGCGAGAAAGAGGTCTGGATCTACAACCTGGCGACCAGCCAGATGAAATCCCTTATGAAGGAGCGCGCTCCCATCGAGCACACGACGTTCTCTCCCACCGGCGAGCGCGTGGCATTTGTGGAGGAGAACAACCTCTTTGCGCTTGAAATCAAGACAGGACATCGCGAGAGGCTCACGAACGACGGCAATGAAAACGTCATGAACGGCAAGTTCGATTGGGTCTATGAAGAAGAGCTTTCCAATCGCGCCACCGGCCAAGCCTATGAATGGTCGCCGGATGGGAAGAAGATTGCCTATCTTCGCCTCGACGACGCCCCTGTGCCCCAGTACCCGCTCACGCATTACTTGTCCGACCATGTGAACCTTACGGAGGAGCGCTTTCCGCAATCGGGCGACCCTAATCCAGCACCCTCCTTCCACGTGGTTTCTTTGGAAGGCAGCCGGCCCCAGACCTGGACGGCGGCGGCGCCGAAGTCAGTGGAATACTTCGGCCCTTCAGTTTCATGGACTCCTGATTCGAAGGCAGTGGCGTTCCTCACCCTCAATCGCGCCCAAGATGAGTTGGATGTGCACCTTTGGGATGCTGCGGCAGGCACGGATCGCGTTCTGCTCACGGAAAAGGACGCAACTTGGATCAATTCCCTCGAGCCGCCACGCTTCCTGGGAGACAAGCAACGGTTCCTCTGGCTCTCGGAACGCGACGGCTGGCTGCACCTCTATCTCTACGACATCGATGGAAAGCTACAGAAGCAGCTTACCCGCGGCGACTGGATGATCGATCGGCCGGCCTTCTCAAACACTCCCATGGTGGCCGTGGACGAGAAGGGCGGATGGGCCTATTTTGCCGCCACCACTCCCGATCCACGCGAGCGGCGCCTCTACCGCGTGAGGCTCGAGGGCGGCAGTTTGCAACCCCTTGCCCCGCAGCCTGGGGTGCACGGACTCAACCTCTCGCCCGATGGCCAATATCTGCTCGATCAGTTTTCCTCCCTCAACGATCCGCCGGAAACCCGGCTGCTCAAAGCGGACGGGTCACCGGTCTCCACGCTGAGCAAACAAACCGCCCATCTCGATGAATACGCGCTGGGCAAGACGGAATTAGTGGAAGTGAAAGCTCCCGACGGCGCCACGCTCTACGCGCGCCTGGTGAAGCCTCCGGACTTTGACCCAGCGAAGAAATACCCGGTGATCGTCGACGTGTACGGCGGCCCCCATATCCAACTCATCCAGAATCGTTGGGGCTTGACTGCCCTGGGCGACCATCTCTATGCGGAACAGGGCTTCATCATCTGGTCGCTTGATAACCGCGGCTCCTGGGGGCGGGGGCACGCCTGGGAATCAAAAGTGTTTAAGAACCTTGGACACTACGAGCTTGAAGACCAGCTTGCAGGCGTCGCTTACCTGAAATCTCTTCCTTATGTTGATCCCGCTCGGATTGGCATTACGGGCTGGTCGTATGGCGGCTTCATGACGCTCTACGCGCTGACTCATGCGCCGGAGGTGTTCAAGTGCGGCGCGGCAGGCGGTCCCGTCACCGCTTGGAAGTTTTACGACAGCATTTACACGGAGCGCTACATGCGAACTCCCGAGGAGAATCCGGAGGGGTATAAGACCGCGTCGCCGCTCGAGGCCGCCGACAAGCTGAAGGCCAAGGTACTGCTCGTTCATGGCACGGACGACGACAACGTGCACATGCAAAACACCATGAACTTCGTGGAAGGGCTCATCAAGGCGCGCACGCCCTTCGAGCTCTACATCCAGCCGGGAGAGAGGCACGGATTCGGCAGCGAACCAGCGAGGCTCTATCTCTCCCAGCGCATGCTGGAGTTCTTCAAACAGAACCTGTAAAGGCTTTCAATCTTCGTTGCACCGCAGGGCTGCGCAGCTCCCGCAGCGCGTCCGACGCGATCCAGCGCGCGCTGAGTGAGTTCAATCCGTGGATATCCCGCGCGGCCCCGATGGCCGCCCGGTTTAGCCTCTGGTTTCGCTTGCCGATTTGGCGCAGCGCCCAGTTTACGGCTTTTCTCACGTAATTCCGCTCGTCACGCGCCTGCCTCTTGATGAGGGGCAGGAAACGAAGGAACACACGGTCGTTGGCCGCCTTATCACTCACAGTCAGGCACGCCATGAGTGCGAACGCTGCCCTCTTCACGAATTCCTCATGCCGCTCGCTCCACTCCCGGCATTTCTTGTAAGCGAAAGGCGTGTAGCGGAAAAGGTTGAGGCATGTCCCATCGCACACTGCCCAAGAATCGAAATCGATCGCCCAATCTTCCATCTGCTGCTCCGACACCTTTTGCTTCTCGTCGATCAAACCCGCAAGCATGCGAGCTTCAAGAATCTGCGTGGACCACAGGCGTTGGGCCAAGTCATGGTCTTTACCGATTTCTCGGGCAAGCTTCTTCAATGCCGGCGTGGACCAGCCGAAGGCCTTGGCCGCAGTGATTCCGAACCGCGCCATGCCGCGAACCGCCGCCGGGTTAGACTGCGACTCGAGCGTTCTTAGCACCTGGTTAAAGGTCATGGCCTTCTCCATCCTCCAAATCAGCCTCGATGGAAACAGCTTCGTTGGGGTGCAGCCCGGTGACGCGAATTGCCGCCGATTCATCCACCAAGATCTGATTCGGGATGACCTCCAGGGTTTGAGCAGAAGCAACACCGAAACCGCTCACCCAAAGGCAGGCTGTCAGCGAGAGGATGATTTTCATATTATCAAGATTTCGATTACCTCAGTCGATAATCGTCACTTCGCCGGCATCGCCATCCACGGAAATGCGCTGTCCGCCGCGAATACGCTCCGTGGCCACGCCTGTTCCGAGCACGGCGGGGATGTGGTACTCGCGCGCCACAATCGAGCTATGACTGAGGGGGCCGCCTACATCGGTGACCACGCCGGAGGCGAGCGCGAAGAGTGTAGTCCAGGCGGGCGTAGTAATCTTGGCGACGAGGATATCGCCGGGCCGCATCTGTTCGAACTCCTCGGGGCCGTGGATCACGCGCGCCACGCCCGTCACGCGGCCCGGACTCGCGCCAATTCCCTTGATAATGCGACCGGCGCCCTGCCCCGTGCGCGCCGGCATCCAGCGGCTGACGTCGATACCGAGAAACCGGGTGCGATCCCTGATGGGCAGGGCAACGGGCGGGGTCACCTTGCGCTCGAGGTCCTGCGTGGCTCTCCGCGCGGCCACCACTGGGGCGTAGTCTTCCGTGGGCTGACCTGCGTCGAGGGCGCGTGCTGCCGCTTCGACCTCTTCCCGCTTCAAGCAAAACACATCGTCGGGCTGCGCAATAGCGCCCGCCGCGACCATCCGCCGCCCGAGCTCACGCAACATGCGGCGCAGCATCGGCCAGCCCAGCCCGACGTCCGCGAGCGCATCCTCACGTAGCGGCGCGTAGCGCTGGGCGGTGCGAACCAGCGGCCGGATGAGTCGCAATCGGAGGCCTTTCAGCCGGGCGAGAACGGATTCGGTGGCTTGCTCCCGCGCCAACGCCGCCTCCTCCTGCCGCTCGTAAGGGCTGCGCGCCTGCTCCGAGAGAAAGTATTTGAGGGTTTCCAGAAGCGGCGCGGGGTCGTCCGCGGGGACGCTCGAAGCAAAATCCAAGTCGTAGATGGCGTGTCCGAAGCGCTCGAGATGCCGCGCGAATCGGGCGCAGAACTCGCGCCAGCATTCCGCATCGGCGATGGGCGCGGGTTGAGGTGCGCATGCCCCAGTAATGTCCTTGCTCGAGGCGCGCGCCAGGTAGCCGGCAAGCTCAGGTTGGGTGCGTGACCAGGACGCCAGATCATAAAGCGATTTCTCCGCTTGGATGGGCGCGCTGTCAAAACCGAGCAGGAAAGTCAGCGCGGGCGGATCGGCGGTGCGCTTGATGAGGCGGTTGTAAACGCTCGTGAACGCAGGCTCACTCATCATCGCGGCCGGCAGAATGCCGGTCTGAATGCTCACGTAATGGCGTGCTGCCGCCTTCACAATCTCCCGTACGCCGGCGAGCAATTCCGTGGCTGGAGTCGTGGCCAAATCGCGCCCGGCCCATGCGCCGACGACGTTTGCATAGTGCGGTAGTGCGTCATCGGCCCAGCGCGCCCGCGCCGAACGCAACAGCCGGACGAACCTGGGGCCTATCCGCAGCAAGGTGACGAGCAGCCGCGCCGCTTGCGACGCGCTTAACCCAAATTCCATATAGGCGTAATCGTTGATGGTGAGCAGGCGGAAATTACCTGTGAATCGGCGTTCGAATCCCAACGATTGCATAAAACCCACCAGCGTTTCGTTCCACAGGGGCAGCGCCAGCGTGGCGAAGAGCGGCGAGAGCGGGTTGGGCAGCAGTTCTATCACGCTGCTTCGCGCGTACTGGCCCCCCGCGCGCGGCAGCTTCCATTCGAGCGTGGGGCGCGGCTCCGGCAGGGCGGTGATGGGACGGGCCTGGAGGATGAAAACGCGCTGGCCGCACATCGCCCATTCGATGTCCATCGGCTGCCCATAGAGTTGCTCGATTTTGGCGCCCAGGCGAGCTAATTCCACAGCTTGCGCTGGTTGCAGGGCGGCCCGTAGGCGCTTGCCGGCGGGCACGGGCTCTTCGCGCGTGCCTCCCGGCACGCGCACCGTCATCACCTCCTTGGCGGCGATGTCTTGGGATACAATCGCGCCCGTTTGCTTGGAGATGATGATCGTGTCGGGAGTAACTTGCCCGCCCACGATCGCCTCTCCCAGACCCCATGCCGCGTTGAGCATCATCTGGTCACGCGCGCCCGTAAGCGGATTTGCGGTGAAGAGAATTCCGGCTACTTCGGCAGGAATCAATTCCTGCACGACCACGGCGATGCTTACGTCTTGGGGCCGAATGCCATGCTGCGCGCGGTAGCTAAGGACGCGCGCCGTCCACAGCGAGGCCCAGCACCGCTTCACGGCGGCCAGCACGTTGCCTGCGCCGCACACGTTCAGATAAGTCTCCATCTGTCCTGCGAAGGACATCTCCGGCAAGTCTTCCGCCGTGGCCGAAGAGCGCACCGCAACGGGCGGGTCACCTGCGCCGAGTTCGCGGTAGGACCGCTCAATCAGCGTGGCGAGGTCATCGGGTATTCTGCTCTTCGCGAGGAGAGACTGAATTTGCGCCGAAGCCCGCTCGAGGGCGGCTGGGTCGTCCGCACCGGCTTGCGCCGCGGCGGAGAGGATCGCGTCGTCGAGACCGTTCTCGCCCACAAAGCGACGATAGGCGTGGGTGGTGATATGAAAGCCGGGCGGCACGGGCAGGCCGGTCGCCGCCATGCGCGCCAGCGACGCACCCTTGCCACCCGATAGTTCCAACGTCGCTTCAGGACTTTCCAGTTTGAGAATGAGCGGACTGGTTCGAATTGAACTCATTTCGTTTTACCCTCCGCCTGCACGGCCGAGCGCAGTCTAGCACAGTTTCACGATTGAGCGATTGTCGATTGTCGATTGCCGATTGTTGAGCCGTCCCTTGTTTTCAATGACATTCTAGCTTCGTTCTGTAAGAAAGCTCTCAGCTCTCAGCCGTCAGCCTCCCGCCGTAGCAAAAATCGTTTTGTCCTACTACGCGAAGCATGCTCCTGACTCCTGCCGTTTGTTTTCATCGACACTCCCGGTTTGTTCCGTCAAGAATCCAGGTAGCGCGGACCTCCGGTGTTGAGGTCTGCGGCTCTTAGGGTCCGGGACAGACAAAATGTGACTTGGCGACCTCTCCCGCTTATACATGCCAGCTTCGATCCCGAGCCTCCCACAGCATTCGTTTGTTTTCAACAACATTCCCGGTTTGTTCCGTCATTTTTTGTGCGCTTTCGGGGTTGAAACGCGGGATGTGTTCGGGCAAGGGAGTCGAGGGATCGAGAGCGTTGCTTGGTCGCGAACCGACCCCTCGCCCGTCACGCTCCGGCTGATGAAAGCGCCGGAGCGTGCCACCCTCTCCCCAAGGGAGAGGGCTGTTGCCCTCTTCCCTTTTCCCTCTTCCCTTTACCCTTTACCCTTCACCCTTTACCCTTTACCCTTTACCCTTCACCCTTTACCCTTTACCCGTCGCCCTTCACCCTTCATCCTTTACCCTCTCACCTTTGTCGATTGTTGAGCCGTCCTTTGTTTTCATAGACATTCCAGCTTCGTTCCTTCGTTTTTTGTGTTGCGGGTGATCATGCTGATGGCGAAGTAAGTTCGCCGCTACCGCTCGGGGCGGGAAGGGGGATTCCCAGCATATTGTTGGTGCTCTCCGCGAACGTCTCCTCCTTCTGATCTGGCTGGTCTGGGGGAGCGGCCGATATGTCCGGATCATCGCGGTACCCTTTGCGCATGGCCAGGAGTATTCTCACCTTGCGATCAATGGAGCGGTCCAAGGCGCCCTCGAGGCGTACCAGGGTGCGCCAGTCGTCCCCCACCGGGGCCAGGCAGGCATCCCGCTCCACCGCAGCCTTCTCCTCATTCACCTTTTCGGCGTACTCGAACTCTTCCCCGACGCGGGCGATTTCCTCATCCAGCAGAATTGGCCAAGTCCCCGATCTGTTGCTGCCAGAGCGGGTCTCCGGGACCATAGGAACACATCAGCTCCTTTTTCAAGTACTCGAATTCTTGCGGGTCTTCGCCGAGCGCCTGCATGACCTGGTAGTGGTTTTCGGAGGCCGCGTAAGCGCCGTGCTTGACGCCGTTGAATTTGGAGTTTTGCTTGCCGGCCGGGGTGCGCGGTCCGGTGGATTTCTGGGCGTTGGACTGCTTGACGGCGAGCAGCTCGGGGGTAAGTTGAGGGGATCTACGTAAAGGCATAGTAACTCCTGTGACGGGAAATGGGAATGCCGGGGAAAGGGCTTCCCCGGGGGATCAAGGTTCGCACAGAGATAGGCTACTATAAGAGGCGCGGCCTGTCAAGATGGCAAAGTGTCCGAGTATGGGTTTATTTTGGTAGGCCAGAGTGCAGGATTCAGGAGTCGGGATTCAGGAGTCAGGGAAACTGGAAAATGGAAACTGGAAAAGGGAGGGTGGTGCAGTTTCCATTTTCCAGTTGGACACAGGCAAGAGTGCCTGTGCCACTTCAGCCCAGCCCAGCCAAGCCTCCGCGAGGGTTCGCACCGATGGTATACTTTCCCCGTGAACTTCTGGCACAACCTTCGATATGCGCTGCGCGTGCTGGGCAAGAATCCCGGCTTCACGAGTGTGGCGGTGCTCTCGCTGGCGCTGGGAATCGGCGCCAACACCGCCATCTTCTCCCTGCTTGACGCTCTGCTCCTTCGTGACCTGGCCGTCCGGCAGCCGGAACGTCTTGTCGAGCTTTCCGTGGTCCGCCGCGGCAACAAAATCATGTTCTCGTTTCCGATGTTCCGCGAGATCGAACGCGGGCAAAAGGTTTTTTCGGGCTTGATTGGCTGGAGCTTTGGCGCGATGACCAACGTCGAGATCAATGGCGTGCTCTCGCAGGCCGATGTGCGCTCGGTCACCGGGAACTACTATTCCGAACTGGGCGCGACGCCTCTCCTGGGACGGCTGCTTGCGGCGGAAGATGTGAATCTCGCGGGGACTGGAACCTCGCCGGTGGCCGTGCTTAGTTACGAGTACTGGCAGCGTCGTTTCGGCGGGGCTTCGGACGTTGTCGGAAAACAGATTGCGATCGACGGACAGCCCTTTACCATCATCGGCGTGTCGCGGAAGTGGTTTACGGGAATGACCATCGGCGAGGCGCCGGACGTAACGACTCCCATGAAGGGCACCGATAACCGGGCGATGCTTTGGGTGTTCGTTACCGGCCGGCTGAAGGACGGTGTTACCGTCGCCCAGGCTCGCGCGCAACTCCAGTCATTCTGGCCGGAGGTGCTGCGCGCCACGGCATCGACCGAGACTCCGGGACTACGGCGACAATCCTTCTTGTCGATGGGTCTGGACGTAGCGCCCGCGGCGACGGGCATCAACGCCTCGCTGCGCTCCCACTTTACGCGCCCGCTCTACGTGCTGATGGGCATTGTGGGGTTGATCCTCCTGATCGCCTGTGTGAACCTGGCGAGCCTGATGCTGGCGCGCGCTGCCGCGCGCAGCCACGAGATGAGCGTCCGTGTGGCGCTGGGGGCGAATCGCTGGGCGCTGGCCCGCCAAGTGTTGACCGAGAGTTTGACCCTCTCCGCTTGCGGCGCGCTGCTGGGACTTGCATTTGCCTACTGGGGAAGCCGTCTGCTCGTGAGTCTGCTGACAGAAGGATATCTCACGCCGGTCATCCTGGATCTGAGCCCTGATTGGCGTGTGCTCTCTCTCACTGCGTCGGTGGCAATCCTGACCGGAATCCTTTTTGGCCTGGCGCCCGCCTGGCGCGCCTCTGGCGAGGATCCGGGTTCCGTGCTTCAGCAGACCGCGCGCAGCTTGGCGGGCGGCACGGGGAAGCTGGGCAAGGCGCTCATCGTCACCCAGGTTGCTCTCTCCCTTACGGTGCTGCTGGGGGCTGGGCTCCTGGTGCGAAGCTTCCGGAAGTTGTGTTCCGCCGACCTCGGCTTCGAGAGAGAAAGCGTGCTTCAAGTTGACCTTTATCCAAGGCCGGGCGGTTACCAGAACCTGGACATCAGCAGTTATCACAGACAACTCATTGAGCGGACCTCGAGCCTGCCGGGCGTACGTTCTCTAGCCTTCTCGGATGTCTCCCTGGGTGGCGACCGAAACTGGCAGGACACAGTTTCAGCGATGTCAGATGCCTCCGGGCCAGGCGCCGGCGTTGCGACGGCCGCGGCCATGGTCTCGCCAGGCTTCTTGCGCACGCTCGGCATCAGCCTGCTTCGCGGCCGTGACTTCGGCTGGAGCGACGACGAGCACCACCCGCGCGTCGCCATTATCAGCGGCAGTCTTGCCGGGAGGCTTTTCCCCTCGGGCAATGCCCTTGGGCAGCGCATTCGCTTCGGCTTCATGCCTGAGCTTCAGAACCTTGAAGTGGTAGGCATCGCAAGCAATACGCGGCTTTTCGATCTCCACAATGCAGCCGCTCCGGTTCTTTACGTTTCCTGTCTTCAGTATCCGCAATGGACGCAAGAGGGCCATTTTTTTGTGCGCACCAGGGAGGCGCCGGAAGCGGTGGCCAGGATTGTGGGAAATGAGATTCAATCACTCGGACACGAATATCCCCTGAGCACCAAGACCATTGAGCATGAGGTCAATCAGGCGCTGGTGGAGGAACACGTCATCGCCCTGCTCTCGAGCTTTTTCGCCGCACTGGCGCTCGCGCTGGCGGCGGTCGGATTGTACGGACTCATGTCCTACGCTGTAACCCGGCGTACGCGTGAAATCGGAATCCGTATGACGCTCGGCGCGCAGCCGCGAAAACTGCTTTGGACCGTACTACGAGAGGCGCTGGCGCTGGCTCTGGTGGGGTTAGGGCTCGGAATTCCATGCGCGCTAGCCGCCAGCCGCTTGCTTGCCAGCATGCTTTTTGGGCTTTCACCGCACGATTTCCCCACCCTGGCCGCCGTCTCGCTCCTGCTCCTCGCGGTGGCCCTGTTCGCGGGCTACTTGCCGGCGCGCCGAGCCTCGCGCATCGATCCCATACACGCAGTACGCGTGGAATAGCAGGCGGCGACCCCCTCACCCGGCCCGGAGAAGAAATTCAAAATTCAAATGGCAAAGGGCAAAGTTCAAAAAGCGGAAAATGGAAACTGGAAAATGGAAACTGGAAACTGGAAACTGGAAAATAGAAACTGGAAACTGGAAAATGGAAGCTGGCGCAGTTTCCATTTTCTATTTTCCATTTTCCGGTTTCTGCCATTTGCCGTTTGAATTGCCCTTCCGTCTTTTCGGCCTGCGCATGCCGTGCCCGGGTACTGTCTGAAATGTGCGTTGATGAACGACAAACATAACTTGATTCTGTCGTGGCCACGCCGTAACCTGAAGGCATGAAAAACGAATCCAACCGCGCCAGCATTGATGCCCTCAAAAATCTACTTTCTGAGGTTGACCAGATTCTCTCGACCACTACGCCGCTGCCAGAAAACCGCACGCCACGCTGCCGGGAGTTGCTGACTGCTGCCCTTGCCCTGGCTGACGATCTGACGAAGCAGGGCGAAGAATCTGCCGCCGTCGCTCTTGGGTGTAAGGGGCAAAACATGGAACAATCGTTGGAACAGACACTGGCAGAGTACGCCTTTCAGCGTGACCAGCAGGAGTTTAACCTGGGGGACACCCTCGACATCAAGACCGGGCTTATCCTCGCCGCCTTGACGTTCTTAGCGATTCAGAGCGGGGAATTTCTCAAGCCGGGAATCACAGTCTACGAGGCGTTTGTACAAACGTTCTCTGTCCCTGCATTGGCTCTAGGTGGGATATTTGTTATCTGGGAGCTTATACCACGTAAGTACGATCGGGACCGAACCCCCGAGGAATATATTTCTTGGATAGAGCAGAAAAAGGCAGCCGGTCACACAGAATCAGAGATGCCAAACATCGTCGCAAACCTTCGGCTAAAGCTTGTCAATCAGCGCATAGCCACAAATCTGGCTATCAACAAGACGAAGTCTTGGGCCATGGATAGGGCATTCTTGTGCACTATGGTGGCATTTGGTTTAAATCTTCTCACATTAGCGCTGCACCTTTTTAAATTTAACGTTTGTTAGGTCTGGTGGCTCTTCGTCGGTTAGGGTCTGGCGTCTTGGTCCCGGCGGTGGTGGCGGAGTGGGAGGTGTAGGTGGAGTTGGGGGCTTGGGTGGACTCGGGCGCGACGGTGGAGTAGGACGCGATGGAGGTGTCGGAGCTGTCGGCGGTTTTGGTGGCATATTTCTCCTTTTCGTAAGACAGGAGTGTACCCATAAACGGGGAGCAATCATAAGCCACATTCTGCTGTTTTTCAAATCATTTGTTCCACGCCCTGGGCGGCTATTTCACTCAACGCACTTTTCAGACACTACCCGTGCCCGGGCTGGGCTGAAATTGCTTTACGGCTATGATAGCCTGTGATAAACGGAGGTTCAGATGGCGGCAAAGACCTTGCACACGTGCGAAGACTACATCGCGCTCGAGGAGCCCCAGTGCATGAGGTACGAGCTAAGTGAGGGGGAACTGATCGTGACGCCTTCCGCGAGCTTCTTCCACAATGAAATCCGCGATTATTTGAACGCACGGCTGCGGGGGTTTGTCGAAAGCCAAAGGCTCGGCAGAGTGACCGGCGAAACGGATGTCAAGCTTTTAGGGGAGACTGTGCGCAGGCCTGACGTGGCTTTTATTCGTGCCGGCCGCCTGCGAGGTGTTGACCTGGACCGAGTGCCGTTGCCGGTTGTCCCGGATCTCGTGCTCGAGGTTGTTTCGAGGAACGATCGCGCTGACGACCTGATTCTCAAGGTGTCGCAATACCTCGCCGCCGGAGCGAAGGCCGTTTGGCTTCTTTACCCCAACACCCGGCTGGCCTACCGCTACCTTCCCGATAAGCTTGAACCGGAAGTGCGCAGCGCCGCCGCCGGACACACATTTGAAGAGCCGGAGTTACTGCCCGGATTCTCGCTTCTACTCGAGCAGACTTTTGCCGCAGCCGGAGCACAGCACCCCGACTAGTCCCGCAGTGGCTCCCGCTGTAACACCCCTGTAACATCTTGCATATAACATGCGGGCGTGGTCATGGCCCACCGGCTTTAAGTCGCTTGGACGACTCGAATGTCGGAGCTCCCCATCCGCCATATCACCTATTGGGACGCAAAGGAGAAATCAACATGTTCAAACCACGCCAAGCTTTCGCTGTAGTAATTGCGTCTGCTGCGCTGTTCGGTTTGCTGCTCAGCTTTGGATGCAGTTCCAACTCCTCGGGCGGCGCCGCATCGGCGCCCGAGCCCACGGCCGTTCTGGGCGCCGCCGGCAGCACCTTCATTGCCCCACTGATGGAGAAGTGGGTTAGCGCCTACCAGCAGAGCCACCCAACGGTGCAGATCAACTATCGGCCCATTGGCAGCGGAGGCGGAATCGCGGAGTTGAAGCAAGGGTATCTTAGTTTCGGGGCCAGTGACGCGCCGTTGGATGACGAACAGCTCAAGGGAATGTCCTCCGTGATTCAGGTACCTGTTACCGCCGGGCCTGTCTGCATTGTTTACAACCTACCGCGCGTCAGCGCTCCGCTCAGACTCAGCGCCAAGACCTTAAGCGACATCTATCTCGGGAACGTTTTCACCTGGCAAGATCCTGCGATTGCGAGGGACAACCCAGGGGTCAGCTTACCAAAAGGCGCCATTATTGTGGTGCATCGGTCGGACGGTAGCGGCACCACCAACATCTTCACCTCATATCTCTCGAAGGTCAGCCACGATTGGGCATGGAAATCGGGACACGGGCTATCCGTGACCTGGCCGGTTGGCTTGGGCGCCGATGGAAGCAAAGGCGTACTGGCGATTGTCAAACAGACGCCGGGAACGATCGGTTATTTGGAGCTGAATTACGCTAAGCAGAACGGCGTTCCATTCGCTTCGATTCAAAACGAGGCTGGCCAGTTCGTCCAACCCACGCCGAGCAGCACTGCCGCCGCCATCACCGCCTTCAGTGGGGCTTTGGAGAAAGACGTACGTTCGCCGATTGTCGATCCTCCCGCTTCCGCCCGCGATGCCTATCCAATTGCCGGTTTCAGCTTCATTCTGATACCGAAGGATCGGCCGGATTCGGCCCAGCAGGCGGCAGTCAGGGACTTTGTTGGGTTCGCGATTTCAACCGGCCAAGACTCGGCGGAAGAACTCGCCTACGCGAAGTTGCCAGACGCGGTTCAGAAACAGGGGCAAGGGCTGCTCGCCCAACTGACGGCCAATGGTCAGGCGGTGAAATAGTGGTCTGAAATCCGAAGAGCTTCACTCTCCGGGAGCCGGCTTCTGTAAGCAAAGAGGTTTGTGACGCACTACACCAAGGGGGGCTTGGCCGCAGCCCGACGAGCATGCCCTAACCGCGAAGCGGTGCACCGTGAGTAGCCGTGGGCGCAAGCCCACGGTCGGTGACTTCTAGATTTCCAGGGGGGCGCGAAAGTCGCCGCCCTATCGAGCCAGGCTGCGGAAGGCCCAGAAGAGTGAAGCGGACAGAACAATCGAAGCGGGAAGGGTCAGGACCCAGGCCATGGCGAGATTCCGAACTGTGCTCCATTGAAGTCCGGTATGGTTGGCGGCCATGGTTCCCGCGACGCCGGATGAAAGGACGTGGGTGGTGCTGACCGGCAGGCCGAACCAGTCTGCTGCGCCGATGGTAAACATGGCGGTGACTTCCGCCGCTGCGCCCTGTCCGTAAGTCAAATGATCCTTTCCGATTTTCTCCCCTACCGTCACCACGATGCGCTTCCAGCCGATCATGGTGCCCAGTCCGAGCGCCAGCGCGACGGCCACCTTCACCCAGAGGGGGATGAACTTTGTCGCCCTATCGATATGGGTCTTATAGTTCTTAAGAATGGCTGCATCCGCCGGAACAAACTTCGGCACGCCCGTCTTCTGCACCATGCGCAACGCTTCGCTGACCACGTACATGTCATTGCGGAAGTTGCGGACCCGATCCTGGGGCACCGCCTTCAGCTCTTTGTACATTGCCATTTCGGTGCCCATGCCGCTCACCATGTCCCGCAGCGCCAGCATGGTGTTGGGGGTGAAGTTCCGGGTGCGAATGTATTCCGTCACTTCCTCGCGCGGGTCACCCACGACCGCGTTGGAGGTCACGTAGCGGTTGAGTGTCCCTGCCGTTTGTTCTGACACTGCCGCGAAGTCTTGGGTCTGTTTTGCCGACACAGCATGATTCAGCGCGTAGGCCGTCGGGACGGTCCCGATGAGGATCAGCATGATCAGCCCCATGCCCTTCTGCCCATCGTTCGAGCCGTGTGCGAAGCTGACTCCCGTGCAAGTCAGAACCAGGAGGGCTCGAATCCAGAACGGAGGCGGCTCGGAGCCCCTCGGTGCTTCATAGAGACTTTTGTTGGGAATCAGCGCCTTGCACAGCGCTAGCAGTGCGAACGCGCAGATAAACCCCACGATCGGGGATACCAGCAGGGATTTTCCTACCCCCAGCGCTTGCGCCCAGTCCACTCCGCTCGTTCCCGTCTTCAGTGACATCAATTGGTTGGCAATGCCCACACCGATGACGGAGCCGATCATCGTGTGAGAACTCGAGGCGGGCAACCCGAACAACCAGGTTCCGATATTCCAAATGATGGCGGCGATAAGCAACGCAAAGACCATTGCAAACCCGGCGCTGCTCCCCACTTTCAGGATGAGTTCGACCGGCAGCAACGAAACGATAGTGAAAGCAACAGCTCCGCTCGAAACGAGCACGCCGGCGAAGTTCCACGCGCCCGACCACACCACAGCGATGTGCGGTTCCATCGAGTGCGTATAAATGACGGTGGCGACGGCGTTGGCGGTGTCGTGGAAGCCATTGACGAACTCGAAGCCCAGTGCAACCAGGAGTGCGATTCCAAGTAACACGAAAGGCATGACTTGAGGTGAACGAATCCTCGAGAGGTCCGACACCAGACTCACGATCGCATAGATGAATCCCACGACCAGAGCCACGCCGAAAATAAGCATCCCGATCCTGGCGGATTTTCCCGCTCCGCCGGCCATCTTCGCATCTAGTACACTCGCACTTGTCGCCATGTCTCGTTCTCCTCTTTTTCTCCTTACCCAATTGTTACGGAATTGGGTAGTGTCTCACTTTGACGTAGAGGCGGCTTTACGCCGCCACGTGGCGAGGTAAACTCGCCGCTACAACTTCAAACTGAGGAACTACCCGGAATTGGCCAACGGGTTAGACACTAGTGTTTCTATGTTACAGGAGCGTAAAGGATAGATTAAGCTTGGCAGACAGCGGGTAGTGCCGTCGTTTGGAATTACCTCCCTTACGAGCCACCCGTCATTCCCGCGAAGGCGGGAATCCAGTCCGTCGGCGCTGTATTTCGAATGGCCTGCGGAGTGGATTCCCGCCTTCGCGGGAATGACGACAGCGTGGAGCGCCGATATCTCGCAAATGACGCCACTGCCATACAGCGCGGCAAGAGCCGCAATTCCAGATTCCAAATTCCGGATTCCAAATTCAAGCCATTTCACCTACGTAACCGATTGCAAGCGGGACGGTTCCAGAACGAATCTGTTTGGTGTACACTCACAGCGACCGAAGAGTCCAAAACGCGCATTCCTGCGGAAGAGGTGAAGAACTATGCAACATTTGCTGCTACCCACTCATTTTTTGTTCATCATCCTTCTCGCTTTGCTGCTTCCATTGGCCCTGAGCATTGTTGCTATTGTCCTGGTCTATGCGGATTATCAGAGAATTCCACCCGGCTTCAGGAAGCTTGATCCCGGCTTGGTTTGGCTGCTGCTGATCCCGTGCTTCAACGTGGTTTGGAACTTCTTTGTTTTCCCCAACCTCGCCAACTCATTCAAGGCGTATTTCGATTCCATCGGAGACAGCTCGGTGGGAGATTGCGGGCAGGCTTTGGGGTTTGGATATGCCATCTGTTGCGCGGCTTCTATAGTACCGTTTGTCGGCTGCCTTACCGGATCTGCCTCGCTGGTTCTGTTGATCCTATTTTTAGTGAAGGCGAATGACCTTAAGAATCGGATACCCATTACGGCCGGAGCTTGAGTGTTTCAAATGCTGGAGTCGATCAAACTTTTGCAGCGCGGCGCTGGCGTTGCCTTGGCAGTCAGTATCCTCATGCCGGCGTACCGACTGCCCCTCACGATCCTCTGCCCCTTCAAGATGCTGACGGGATACCCTTGCCCTGGTTGTGGTCTGACCCACGCCTTCTGTGATATTTCACACGGTCACTTCAAGCTGGCCTGGCAGGCGAATCCATTCGGATTTCTGTTCTACACACTGGCGCTTGCCTGCCTGGCTTGGCCATGGCTGGGCGCGAGATTTCCAGGAGTTGAAGTCGTCATGCGACGCACTCGGGCGCTCGTGTGGGCCCCTGCTACGTTGATGGTAGGAATGTGGGTCTATGATATAGTGCGGATCGCCCGACGTTAGCTGCTGTGGAGGGCGGCAGCTTGGCTCAGCAGTATATGCCGGCCTGAAGGTCGGCGCTAAGTTGCGCCGCTAGCAGGCTGCACGAACCAAAGCGGCAGCACGCCGCCGCATTCCAAGAGGGATATGGAACATGGGTTATCAAAATAGAATCCGATTCATTGTGTTAGCGATTGCACTTTCTTTCATTCCCGGCTCAATTTCCACTTCGCAGACGAGGGAGAATGATCTGGTGAAGCACCTCTGGAAAGCCTGGTGGATCACCCATCCCGACGGACCGCAGCGGGAGTTCGGAGTATTTCATTTCCGCAAGACTTTCACCCTGGACTCGGCGCCACAGCGCTTTGTGATCTACGTGAGCGGCGACAACCGTTATGAACTGTTCGTGAATGGCGAGCGGGTGCTGGCCGGTCCGGCGCGCGGCGATCTGGACCACTGGCGCTACGAAACCCTGGATATCGCTCCGCACCTTCAGGCCGGCCGGAACGCGCTGGCGGCTGTGGTGTGGAACTTCGGCGAACTGGCGCCCCAGGCGCAAATGATGAACGAAACCGGCCTGATTGTTCAAGGCGACGGCAGCGCGGAAGAGATCGTGAACACGGGTCCATCCTGGAAAGCGTTCAAGAGCCAGGCCGTGCGCATGATCCGCCTGGACGCGGAGAAGATCGGCGGGTATCTGGTGACGGGACCGGGTGAAGAGGTGGACGGCGCGAAGTACCCGTGGGGATGGGAATCGCGGGATTTTGACGATTTCGGTTGGGTGGCGGCAAAACCGCTCACCGAAGGCGGACCGCGCGGCATCAAGGACTCCCCTTCACGCTGGATGCTGATCCCGCGAACCATCCCCTTGATGGAAGACAAGCTCGAAAGATTTTCTCGAGTGGCTCGCGCCAGCGGGGTTGAGCCCTCCTCGGAATTCCTCCAGGGCTCGAGCCCCGTGACCGTGCCGGCGAATTCACGGGCCTCGCTGCTTCTCGATCAAAGTTACCTCACCACAGGTTATCCCGAGCTCGTCACCAGCGGCGGGCGGGGCGCCAATATCAAGTTGACGTACGCTGAGGCGCTGTACAAAGGGCGTGAAAAAGGCAATCGCAACGAAATCGAGGGGAAGGAAATCCGCGGCATCGAGGACCGCTTCGAGCCTGATGGCGGCCAGCACCGCACTTTCCGGCCATTGTGGTGGCGCACCTTTCGATATCTGCAAGTGGATATCGAGACGGGCGAGGAACCGCTGGTCATTGAAGACCTGAGGTCGCGCTTTACCGCCTATCCCTTCGAGATGCGGGCCAGCTTTGAGAGCGACGATGCAGAGCTCGCGAAAATCTGGGAGGTGGGCTGGCACACCGCACGCCTCTGCGCGCACGAGACGTATATGGATTGCCCGTACTGGGAACAACTCCAGTATGGCGGCGACACGCGCATCCAGGCCCTCATTTCCCTTTACATGACCGGCGACGACCGCTTGGTGAAAAATGCCATCGAATCGCTGGACGAATCCCGGACGCCGGAGGGGTTGACCCAGAGCCGCTACCCTTCATTTTTGCCGCAGTATATCCCACCCTTCTCGCTCTTTTGGATCGGCATGATGCATGACCTCTGGTGGTACCACGGCGATGTCGATTTCTTGCGGGGTTACCTCCCCGGTGTCCGGGGCGTGCTGGGCTGGTTCGCGCACGGCCTGTCGCCCTCGGGATTGCTGGGGCGCCTCGAGTGGTGGAATTTCGTGGATTGGCCGCCCCAGTTCGATGACGGCGTCCCTCCGCAAGAAAGTAATGGACAGTCCTCCATGCTCAGCCTGCAATTCGCCGCGGGGCTGCGCTACGCCGCGGACCTGGAAGAAGCTTATGGCAGCAAGGAGCAGGCGGCACGCGACAGGCAACTCGCCTCGCGGATCGCTGCGGCGGTCTATCGGACCTGCTGGGATGCTTCGCGAAAATTGGTCGCTGATACGCCGGCGCACAAGACGTTCAGCCAACACGCGAATATCCTGGCAGTGCTCGAGGACGCCATTCCTGCCGCCGAGCAACGCGCGGTAATGAAGACGGTGCTGGCCGATCCCGGCCTTACGCAGGCAACATACTACTTCCGCTTTTATCTCTTCCGGGCCATGAAGAAAGTAGGTTTGGGAGATGAGTACATAGCGCAGCTAAGCCCCTGGCGCGAAATGCTGGCGCTCGGCCTCACCACTTGGGCCGAAAATCCTGAACCCACGCGCTCCGACTGCCATGCGTGGAGTGCGCATCCCAACTTCGACTTGCTGGCCACTGTGGCAGGAATTGAACCCGCAGCTCCGGGCTTCCGGGAGGTGGCCATTCAACCCCACCTGGGCCCGCTCAAACAGCTTAGGGCTACCTTGCCTCACCCCGCGGGGAACATCGTTGTCTCTTACGAGCGCAAAGGGCAAGGGTTGGCTGCGGATGTAACTCTGCCGGAGAAGCTCTCGGGGTGGTTCGATTGGAATGGGAAAAAGGTCCCGCTTCACGGCGGACTGCAACACATCGAGCAGTGACGAGCGGAATTGTGAATAGTAAATGGTGAATAGTGAATGCAGAGATGGCGAATAGGCCTCGCGGTCTTGGGGGTTGAGTGTGTCCCACATCTTTGGCTGGACACCGGGGGTGGATCTGATTCAATAGCCCTCTCCCCAACGGAGAGGGCTGTGTTTCCAACTTGGGCAGCCCCGGTGTCCAGCCAAAGACATGGGTAACGCTCAGGCCGCGGGGAGAGGCGCGCCGGCGCTTTCTTGAGCCCGTCAGTTGACGGGGACGGCGGGGGTTGGAGAGAATGTAGAATCTCAATAATTAACTATTTATAATTTACTATTCACTATTCAGAGGAGGTTGCCATGTGGACATTCACGCATGGATCATTGGTTTTGCGTGGGATGCTTTTGTCTGTGCTGCTCTCGCTCATCTGGTTGGCGTGCGGCCGTTTGGACTGGTCGCAGGAGAATCGCGTGACAGTGAGCGTGGGTCCAGCGGGAAGCGACGTCGAAGGGACGGATAACGTTGCGCTACAGAAAGCGGTGGACCGCGTGGCCGCTGCCGGTGGGGGAATCGTCTTAATCAAGGCCGGAACCTACATGCTCAATAACTCCCTCCGGCTGGCCAGCCACATCACCCTGCGCGGCGAAGGGCCCGAAAAGACTATTCTGAAGAAGGCGCCGGGAGTCAGAAGCAAGCTGGCGCTGGATGCCGACTACGGCGAATTCCTGGCCACCGTCGCGGATGCGCAGGGTTTTGCGCCGGGCATGGGGGTGACTCTCGTTGACAGTGTCTCGCCCTCCGGGTGGACGCCTAGCGTTCGCACCATCGTTCGCGTCGAGGGTCAGACGCTGTACTTCGATCGGTTCCTGCACATGGATTATTCCGTCGAGAAGGCCGGCGAAGTTTTCAACACCTTTCCCCTCATTGCCGGATATGAGGTCGAGGACGTGCGCGTCGAGAACCTCACCGTGGATGGCAGCCGGGCGAATAGCGAGGTTTTGGACGGCTGCCAGGCAGGAGGCATTTATTTCTTCCACTCCAAGCGCATGACCATCCGGAATTGTGTGGCGCGGGATTTTCCGGGCGATGGCATCAGCACGCAATTTGTGGAGGACCCGGTGGTGGAAAACTGCGAAGCTTACGGGAACGCACAGTTGGGCATACACCTTGGCACCGGCGCCCTGCGCGGGCGGGTTCTGTATAACCGAGTCCATGACAATGGCCAAGATGGCCTGTACCTCTGCTGGCGCGTCCAACACGCGCGTTACGAACAGAACCAATCTTGGAACAATGGCCAGGACGGAATCTCCCTGGGGCACAAAGACACCGATAATGTTTTCGTTAAGAATGTGGTGACGGGAAACGGACGGGCGGGAATTTTCTTTCGCGATGAGCCGGAGAGCAACGCCGCAAGCCGAAATACCTTCAGCGAGAATACCGTTAAAGATAACGGGCGCCCCGGCGCGACCGGCTACGAAATTCGCATCGAAGGCGCCACCCGCGACCTTAAATTCACCTCGAATCTCATTGGGGGAATCCGCGAGAGCAGTAAATCTGCCCAAGCAGTCGGCGTTTACCTAGGTCCCAGGACGGACTACGTCACCTGCGATCGCAATGTTTTCGGGCACGGTTTGAACAAGGCGGTCGTAAACGAGTCGAAGGGAACACATAACCAGTTGCAGGAACCCGGGGATTAGGGGCTGGGCACTCTCCCACAGGGGACAAGAAATTCAAGAGGCGCTTATGTACTTGACAAACCCTAGCAAGTGGGCGCTAAATATCTAGCCCAAGTTCCTTTATTTTCAGGCGGAGATTGTTCACTTTTTGATTAGTTTCCCACAAATCATTGACGAGACTCTGAATCTTCTCTCTGTCAAGCCAAGCCAAGTCGTTTCCCGGCTTAACTAAGATTCCTTCTTGCAGGGGGCGACCTAAACTGTATAGCTTTTCCCCTATAAGCCGGGCTTCATTTTGTAATGAAGCCAAACGTTTCCTCAGCTCGGCATACTCAGTAATTATGCGACCCCGAGCAGTCATTTCATCTTCTATGGTCATAAAGTAGCTCCCTGGCACTGTTGGATGTTGAGACATTTGCTATTACCTCCAAGGATATAGAACCCCGAAGGCAATCACACCCTAGATGCCACCTGCAAATGATGAAATCCCATTAGCGTGTCCTGAAGAACAGCCTGACTTTCTTCCACCAGGAATTTGGCAAATTTTCTGCCCACCTCCTTTCCAATGCCTGCTCTTCCGTTTCCCCTTCGGAGTCAAGGCTAAGCGGCTGATAGTCAACTCCTGGTGTGACTTTTAGCTCAAAGGGAGATGATGAGAATATTCGGATACCATCTTCCATGATGGGCTGTGGGTGAAATTTTCGCATCTGCTTCTCATACCGTTTTCGGATTCGATATATGCTATAGCCCACTACAAGGGCAGCTACAACAGCATATGCAAGATTCAACCACACCCCTAACCAACTTAAGCTCATTGATGCTACCCCGTTTTGTGATCTCCTCATTTTACTTTTTGTTTCTTGCGTTTTGTTTTCGGCTTTGGCTTGACCTTCAACACATCCGAGATCACTTCCTCAAACGGCAGAGGAATCCGAAGCGGACCTTCACGCTTTGCTTTCTTTTTAGGTTTCACAAGTCTCTCCATCCGTTCATTCCTATAGAACCCTCTTTTCCGCTTTTAGGCAACAATTTTGTTGACGCTGTAGAGCCTCTGTGCTAGTGTGAACAAGACATTTTGTTGCGGTGTGCCGCCCCCGTTGTGGGCGGCCATGCCCCAAGACCCATCGAGCTGAGTTGGGAGAAAGCGCGGTGATTGGTCTATGGGGCTTTTTGTTTTTGGGGCAAAAGAGGGTGCGGAGCATGATTTCCCGCTCATGCTCCGCATTCGGAAGCTGCCTAGAAAGGAGGCAACGACCGAAATGTTGATTGTTTGCTGCCGGGGGCCACCACAGCGCACTTGGAGATAAAAGACAACGGGGAGCAACGGCCAATGCGTGACAGGGCGGGGAGCGAGACACGCTGTGACAGACAACTCTCGCTCCCCGTGCGTTAATGCGGGAGTGGCGGAATCGGTAGACGCAGCCGATCTGGAGTCGGCTGGCGATTATCGCCGTAGGGGTTCGAGTCCCCTCTCCCGCACCACTTCGTAAGTCTAGCACATTCGATTAGCTGGCTGCCTATAAGTCAATCGCTTTCCTTCTGCGCCTTGAATCGCTAGGGCTGTCCGCTCGCCATCGGAAATCTTTCGAGCGTTATAGCGGAAATCGAACTCCGTCAAGTAACGCGGCAAGTGGCGCTTGCTCCAATGGTGATAGACGCCGGTGACCCCGCGCTTCAAAATGCTAAAGAAATTCTCCGCTGTGTTCGTATGAATGCTCCGGCCTCTGCCCTTGCGAACATACTGCCCCGAACTGTGGTCGATCACGTCGTGGGAAGCGAAGCCTCTCTTGACGAAGCCATACGACTTGAAATCGTCGGTCATGATATTCGCGCCAGGTGAAATATTCTCCGTCATAACCTGCCGAAGATTGTTCGATGTAACGCGGTCAACCGGAAACGAGCGAACATGGCCTTTACGTTCCACGAGCGATACCACGGGAGACTTATTACTCTCTGGCCCCGGACGGCCCCGCTGCCCTTTCTGTTTCCCGCCGACATAGGTTTCATCCACTTCGACTATCCCTTTCAATTTACTGCGAAGTGGCTCGGCTTTCATCGTGAAGCGGATTCGATGAGTCATGAACCAAGCACTTTTGTAAGATATGCCAAGCATCCGATGAAGTTGGTGAGTGGACATCCCCTTTTTGGAAGAGCATAGCAGGTAATAGGCCAGAAGCCATTTGTGCAGCGGAATATGGCTGTCCTCGAAAATGGTGCCGACCGTTACCGTGAATTGCTCTTTACAGCTTGCACACTTCCACACACCGTTTCGGACGTGGGTTTTGCCTTTCGGCTTCGGATTCAGCCTATAGGCGTCATCCACCACTCCACAATGCGGGCAAACCGGGCCATCCGGCCATCGCATCTTTTCCAGGAAAGCGCGGGCCTTATCTTCATTGAGAAAGTGGCTCGCAATATCAATAAGATTTCCGGCGCTCTCTTGCAAATCCCTTTTCATGGTGCCTCTCAACAGAGCTTTCAAAGTTGAAAGGTAAATTCTGGTAGGGAGCGGAGGGCGCAACCCGTTGGCCGGGAAACTGCCTTATAAGCGGTCAATCACGCTAACCCGTGATGGAGTTCGATTCTCCCACCCTCCGCCATCTTCACTTCTTACCGAATTTACCTTACCATGGGAATTCTACTAAATTCAGGTGGGTTTGTCAAGTATATAAGCGCCATTCAAGATTCAAATGGCAAACGGCAAATGGCAAATGTGAAACTATTTGCCATTTGCCGTTTGCCATTTGATTTGCTCGTTTTTCTTCACCGGCCGGCCGCCGCCAGTCCCTAGCCCCCAGCCCCTAGCTCCCAGTCCCTAGCCGCCAGCCCCTGCCACGGTACCCCAGGCGAAACGAGATTTGCTGGCTGGCGGCACAAACCAAGCGGATGATTTCGGACAACCGTGGAGGAGCGAGGCGCGACACAGGTCCGGCGACACCGAAAGCTGCAATCACGCGGTTGGTGTGATCGAACAGGGGACCCGCGACGGAGCGCAGGCCCTCGACCGTCTCCTCGTCGTCCAGCGCGTAACCTTGCTCGCGGATGCGGTCGAGTTCCTTCCTCAGGTTCGCCAAGTTCGTAATTGTGTGCGGAGTGAAACGCGGAAGGCCCGAAGTGCGAGCGACTTGGGTCAGGGACTCCCTGCCCTGATAGGCCAAAAGGGTCTTGCCGACGCCTGTGCAATGCAGGGGCAGAGCCTCGCCCAGTCGCACCGTCTGGTCCATCGCTCCAGGGCTCCCGTACTTGTCAATGGAAATTGCCTTCGTGCCCTGAAGGATGGCCATGTGGACAGCCTCTTGGGTCTCGAGGTTCAGTTCCTGCAAGAGCGGTTCGGCGAGGCGGGGGAAATCAAGGCGATTCAGGACCCGGAGGCCCATCCGCAGCACCTTGAAACTAAGCTGATAACCTAACGACCCGGGCGCTTCCTCCACAAAACCGTGGCTGACCAGGTTCGCCAGCAAGCGGTGGACGGTGCTGATATGAAGATGCAGACGGCGGCTCAATTGCGTGAGGGTATAAGTCGATTCGTCGCCTTCCGCCAGAAGCTCCAAGATGTTCAGGGCCTTTACCAGCGACTTTACCGTATAGCCGCGTCGTGAGGCGGCGGGTGTTGGCTGAAGGTTTTCCATAGTGTGAGAATTACCGCAGGGGGTAAAACAATGTCAAGCGGTGGTAGTGTCCTAATTTGAACGTAGCGCCGCCATCTTGGCGGCTCAATGCCGGCTGGAAGCCGGCGCTACACCTGAAATTAGGACACTGCCCAAGCGGTTCGAGTGATTTTGGATCAGCCTTTGCGAGAAATGGCAGGAAGGGAAAGTTGGGCGTGCCTCGGATCTGCCACCTTCCGTGGTGGGAAGCCACAGAAGGCACGACACGTTTGATGACGATGGAAGTAACCCCTCACCCGTCCCGCTCCGGCTGGTGAAAGCGCCGGTAGCGGGACACCCTCTCCCCACGGGAGAGGGCAAACACATTTCTTTCCACCTCCCGCGTTTTGCATATCGCGCGCCGCCTACTGCCTATTGCCGTACTGCCTACTGCCTTCTGCCCACTGCCCACTGCCCACTGCCTACTGCCTACTGCCTACTGTCCTACTGCCTTCCGCCGATAACCTGCTATAATTCACGCCCATGACCCAAACGAACCGATCGACCTCCAACCTGGAACGACCGAGGCGCTTCCTGATCACCGGGGCCAAGGGCTTCATTGGCGCGTGGATTGCCAAGATTCTGCTGGAGGGTGGAGATCCGCCCAACATTTTTGACATCGATAGCGGGTTCCAGCGCCTTAGCGCCATTCTGGATGAGAGGCAACTCAAAGAAATCAACCTTATCGAAGGCGACGTTACGAAGTATGCGGACGTGGATCACGCTATTGCGGAGAATGGGATCACTCATGTTTTGCACCTGGCCGGTTTGCAGGTGCCCGGATGTGCCGCCGATCCCCTGCGTGGAGCGATGGTTAACGTCATCGGCACGTTGAACGTGTTCGAGGTGGCGCGGCGCCGGCGGGACTTGGTGCAGCATATTGTCTATGCGAGTTCTGCGGCGGTCTTCGGCCCCGAGGAGTCCTACGGCGGTGTCACGGTCCCGGAGGGGGCTCCCCTACTCCCCGGAACACACTACGGTGTTTTCAAACAGTGCAACGAGGGCAATGCGCGTGTTTACTTTCTGAATGACGGCATCCCCAGTGTCGGTATTCGTCCCTGGGCCGTTTATGGGGTGGGGCGGGACCTCGGAATAAGTTCGGGACCCACGAAGGCCATCAAGGCCGCCGTTCTGCGCCGGCCATATATCATCGGATTTACCGGTGCGATCGACTTGCAATACGTCCGGGACACGGCACGAGTTTTCATTCGATGTGCGGAGCGCGATATCCCGGGGGCCAAGGTCTATACCCCGCGGGGAAGCGTTGTGCGCGTGGAAGAGTTCATCCAAACGCTGGAACGGCTCCTGCCAGAAGCCCAGGGGCTTATTAAAGCTCAAGGCAAGAAATTGCCCATCGCGCCGGACCTGGACGACAGCGCCTTGCGGCGCGACTTGGGCGAGGACCTACGCACACCTCTCGAAGAGGGAATCAGGGAAACGGCGAACATTTTTGAGCGCCTCGCGCGCGAAGGACGGCTGGAGACCAAGGAATTGGAAAGTTAGCAGGATTCCAAAAAAACGGTTGACGGCTGTCATTCCTCGCCATGAAAATGCATGTGCCGAAGGCGCCTTGGAGTGCGGTAGCAGCAGCTACCGCCTTGCATACGTGCCGCATGAACCGAAGGCGGTAGCTGCTGCTACCGCACTCCAAGGCGCTTCGCGCATTTTCATGCACGGTGGTGAGCGGAAGCATCATGGAGTCTGCGCTCGGAACGACAGGGATTGCCGGGAGCCTCCTTGATTTTTCCAGAGCGTGAGATTTCGAAGGACACAATTCCCCTGGGAGCTACAGTATGCCGATAACGAGCAACACCCCAAATCCGGATAGGGCGCCGCGACTGTTTTTGGCCGGAAGCACGGTGCCCTTTATTTTAGTGACCGCGCTGTTCCTGCTCTGGGGCATCCCGAGCAACATGAATGACATTCTGATCAAGCAGTTCATGAAGTCGTTTGAGATGACGCGTCTAAAGGCGGGCCTGATTCAATCGGCTTTCTACATGGGATACTTCCTGCTTTCGATGCCGGCCGCCTTGGTGATGCGAAAGTATGGGTACAAGGCGGGCCTGGTGACGGGCTTGTTTCTTTACAGCGCCGGCACGATGCTGTTCTGGCCGGCCGCGAACGTTCGGGCGTTTGCTTTTTTCCTCTTCGCTCTGTTCGTGATCGCGAGCGGCGCAGCATTTCTGGAAACCGGAGCGAACTCTTTTATTGCGCTCTTGGGCGATCCGAGAACCTCTGAGCGACGGCTGAATCTCTCGCAAGCGTTCAACCCACTCGGGGCGGTGACGGGCGTTCTGGTGGGAACGGTTTTCATTTTTTCAGGGGTTGAGTTGCGCCCTCAACAGGTCAGCGCCTTAAGGGCTGCCGGCAAGTACGACGCGTATTTGGCAACCGAAACCATGCGCGTCGTGACGCCATACCTTGTGCTGGGTACGGTGGTTTTCATCTGGGCGTTGCTCATCCTCAGGACCAAGTTCCCCAAAATCGCGGAAGAAGCAGAACCGGAAGGCAATCGGCGGCACGGCAAGGTGAAGGACTTGTTTCGGTACCCGCATTTTGTTCAAGGTGTGATCGCGCAGTTCTTCTATGTCGGGGCGCAGGTGGGGACCTGGAGTTACTTCATTCAATACATGCAGGACTACACGCGGCAGCCGGAAAAGGTGGCCGGCTACTTTCTAACGGGGAGCCTGGTGGCATTTGGCGTTGGCAGGTTCTCGGCCACTTATCTGATGAAGTTCTTTCAGCCGAGCCGGCTGATGGGGGTTTACGGCTGCATCAACGTGACCCTGGTGGGTCTTGGGGTCTTGTTTCCCGGCTGGGTGGGTGTTTGGGCGTTGTTCCTGACCAGTTTCTTCATGTCGCTGATGTTCCCCACCATCTTTGCACTGGGCATCAAGGAGTTGGGGCCCAACACCAAGCTGGGCGGGTCCATGATCATCATGGCCATTATCGGGGGCGCGGTCGCCACACCCATCATGGGGCTGCTGTTTCAGATGACTCATAGCATGGCGGTGGCCATGATCGTGGTTTTGGTCTGCTACCTCTTCATCACCTACTACGCCTTCGTTGGCTCGAAAGTGCGAGAGACGAGGGCCGTGGAGTTGGTGGTGGGGTAGAGCTGAATCAATAGCCCTCTCCCTTGGGGAGAGGGTGTCCCGCTCCAGCGCTTTCACCAGCCGGAGTGGGACGGGTGAGGGGTCTCTTGCACGAATCAACAGAGCAAGTCAAAAGTCAAAGCGCAAAAGGCAAAGCTGAAGACCGCCGCTACGAAAACCAAAGAGGTGAAAATTAGTAATGGAACCGAAGAGTCTAGAAGACGTCGCCATTGTCATCAAACCGGGAAAAGATAACGTTGCCGTGGTGACGGCGGAGTTCATCGAACAGGGGACTCAGCTTAAGTATGGAGAGCAATTGCTGACGATTTCCGGGCGCGCCCTGCGCGGTCAAAGCTTCGCCATCAAGGATATCCCAGAAGGGTCTGCCTTTATCTCGCTTGGCGATCCCATCGGCTTGGCGGCCGTCTCACTGAAAGCCGGGGACCCGGTCAACGAAGCCAATATCCAGCGACGGCTGCCACGCTTGCGGGTGCGATATCGCGACAACGCCGAGTCCGCGCCGCTCGACTCCGAGTTGACGCGCCTCACGTTCGACGGCTACCGGCGCAACGACGGGAGTGTGGGAATTCGCAACCTGATCGGAGTGGTGACTTCCGGGATGTGCTCGTCAACGGAGGTGAAAGAGATTGCGCGGCGCGCCATGGGAGAAGTCTACACGCGCGAGAAATTTCCCAACGTCGATGGCGTCGTCCCCATCGTACACGAGTCGGGCTGCGGCCTGCCGGATGGGCGCGCGGTTCAAATGCTAAACCAGTGGCTCGTGAACACGCTGCGGCATCCCAACCTGGGCGCGGCTGCTTACGTTGACCTGGGATGCGGGAAGACCTGCGTGGAATGCTCGGCCCCGGTATTTCAGACTGCCGTCCCGGAGTATAACCAGCGCGTTGTGAACATGACCATCCAGCATTTGGGCGGCAGCCGCAAGACGGTGGAACGCGGGCTGGAAGTTGTCGAGAAACTGCTCCATTACGCCAACCAGTTCAAGCGCGAGCCGGCGCCCATCTCGAAACTCATTGTGGGAACCGAGTGCGGTGGGTCAGATCGCTGGTCGGGCGTGACGGCTAATCCCGCAGTGGGAGTTGCTTCCGACATGTTCGTGCGGGCAGGAGCGGCAGTCTTTCTGCCGGAGATTCCCGAACTTCAAGGCGCCGCGATGGTGGACTTGGTGCGCCGCGCCCGCTCGCGCGCCGTGGGGAAGAAGTTAATGCAGGCGCTGAAGCGCTACGAGGCTTACGTGAAGAAGTTCGGTGAGGATTTTCGCGATAACCCATCGCCCGGCAACATCAAAGGCGGACTTTACAATATCTACTTGAAGTCCAGCGGCGTGAAGGCGAAAGGGGGCACCTCGATTGTTGAGGACCTGATCGAATACGGGGAGTGGCTGGGCGACCGAAAGGGCTTGTACGTTCTCTATACGCCGGGCTACGACCATCTCTGCACACCCGCGCTTTTCCTGAGCGGCGCGCAGGTGTGTCTATTCACTACCGGCCGCGGTACGGGCATCGGCTGCGCTCTAGGGCCGGTGATGAAGATCGGTTCCAATCCCCAACTCGCTCGAACCTACGAGGATTTGGATATCGATGCGGGAACTATCCTGGAGCGCAAGGAGACTATCGAAGAGGTGGGCCGCAAAATCTTCCAGGAAACCCTCGACGTGGCTTCGGGCCGCAAGCTTACACGGGCTGAGGAGTCAGGTTTCCACCACGAGTTCAAAATCTGGGAACAGCTCTGGCCGGCGCTGTAGGATTGACGATTGCCGATTGACGATTGTCGATTGAAAACATCATCAAACGAAGAGGGCCGCGGACCGCAAAGAGGGGTCTGGGTTTTCAATCGACAATCGGCGATCGACAATCGTCAATCATTCAGGCTTGTCTTTCCTCGGCGGGCCGAAAGACTTGAGTGAGGAGGACGCCGATGGACACCAACACCACGCCCCCAAACACAAGCCCACTCAAATACTCGTGGAGGAAGAAGTGGGCGAAAAGCGTAGCCACTAACGGCGTGAGCGCGGAGAAAGCGGAGACGCGCGCCACGGCCATTAGGCGGAATGCTGTAAACAAGCAGTAAACAGCGAAAACGCCGGAGAGGACCCCGCTGGCAAGGAGGGCCGATATCGAATACCAGTTTGTGTCGAGCAACGCCGGCCCGCGAGCCAAAGCAGCCCATCCAACCAATCCGACCAGCACGCTGGTGGTGAACTGCAAGAAGATGGCGGTCGATTGATGCGCGCCACGGAGCTGGCCGTCACGCCATAGGACCCCGGATATCCCGTAACTGAGGGCGGTGAAGAAAGCCAGAGGGATTGCCCAATACCAGAGTGGCGATGCGGGATGCCCCTTGGCCTGCCCCCAGGAAAGCGTTGCCAAGCCGCCAAAAATCAAGAACACACCCACCAGCGCGTAGCGAGGAATGCGCTCTTGCAGGAAACGCCAGGCGATAAGCGTCCCCCAGATGACGTAGGTATCTTGCACCGGAACGGTTACGGTAACGCCGCCCACGCGGATGGCAAAGTAAAAGAGAAACAACCCCAGGGTCGAGACAATACCCGCCCAAATGAAAGGTAAAATGGCGCGGCGGCCAATATAGCGGGGGGAAGCGGGCCTGAGTTGGTCCAGGGTGTGGTGCCTCCAGACTAAAAAGATGCCTAAGAACAAGCTCGGCACGCCACGGAGAAAGGGCCCGATCAGCGGATCGGCATGAATGACGCCAAGCCGGTCGAAAATGTTGGCCGAGGCATACCCCAGCACCGACCCTGCGGCCCATGGTTCACCGCGGCGACGAAAATTCTGGCTTGGTGGATTGGCCATTCGCGACGCAAATAAAGCGAGCAATGATTATAAGGGTATATGGCGCTCTGTCAAAGGAGGAATGTGCCTGTCCGTGCTTGCCATTTCCCTGTCATTCCGAGCGGAGCGAGGAATCTCGCTTGGGATTGGCAGTGTATCAAGGCAACAATCAGAGCGAGATTCCTCGCTTCGCTCGGAATGACAGGTTAGGCCGTTGGGGACAGGCCCCGTGTGCCACTTCGCGAGTCGGCGCGGGCCGGGTGAAAGGTTACTGTCGATTCTCGCAAGGTGGACATTCGGTTCTTGCCGGAACTGCCCCAGCAATGCTAAGATTGCTGTGTCGATACCCGACCTTCGGGGCAGGGTGAGGGGAGGAGTTGATTGCGCGCCTTCCCAATTCCCAATCGGCGGTAAAGCCCGCGAGGGGTGGTCCGAAGCGCTCTTCTTGTAGCGGCGCTCTCCGAGCGCCGGCGGCAGTGAGATAGTTGTGATGGCGGTCACAGACCGCCGCTACAAGCGCGCAGCCGAGAGAGCGCAGAGGGCCTGCAAGCCCCAGGATCCGGTGAAACTCCGGGGCCGACGGTACAGTCCGGATGGGAGAAGGTCAGGATGGCTGTGACCTGAGGAGCGTGCGTGTATCCACCGGTACGGGTGGATGATGCCCGCACACTTTCAGAGGCCCACCACTGTCCTCTCCTGTTTGCCCCAACCAGAAACTGGGATGCCAAAGCAACCGAAGAAAAGGCTCACCACAGAGGGCACAGAGTTCGCAGAGAAAGCAGCGCTTTGGAGTGCGGCAGCTTGCTGCCGCTTTCGGTCAGGCCAGCTTGCTGGCCGTGCACAGGAGCGCGGTACTCGAGGCGGTGAAGCGCGAGCAACCTCGCGCGAAGAAAGCGGCAGCAAACTGCCGCACTCCAGAGCGCCTGTGGCCGCGTTCGCCGGCCTCCTCGTGGCGGCTCTAGCACTCTTTGCTGTTACACTGGCTCACAACCTCTACAGTCAAACATGGAACAGCCACCTGGAGGGAATGGTGCTTGACCCGAGCGGCGCCGCAGTTCCAGCGGCCAAGCTCGAGCTTCGCAATCCTGCCACGGGCCAAGTTCGGCAGGCTCAGACGGACGCGAACGGCTTTTACAGCTTTCCCTTCTTGCCGGTTGGAAGCTATGAATTGGAAATCGCGAAGAGCGGTTTTATTTCCAAATTGGTTCGTGGGTTGGCGCTGCGAGTCGGCGAACCAGCGCGGGTTGACATCCGCCTCGAGATTGCGCCCGCGCGAGCTGAAATCCAGGTGGATGCCCGGCCACCGCTGGTCGAAGCCGCTTCGCCCGCCATTGGGGACGAGATTGAGAATCGGCGGGTGAGTCTGCTGCCCTTGAACGGCCGGCAGTTTTCCCAGCTCGCGTTACTGGCCGCGGGTGCAACCCCGCCCTACCCCAACGGCTCGATGCAGCAATTCAACACCCCGGCGCTGGGGCTAGGTTTCTCAGTAAACGGGCAGCGTTCCGAGCGGAACAACTTCTCACTCGATGGCGTCACCCTGATGGAGCCTTTCGCTTACAGCCTGACGGTGAACCCCTCGATCGATGCCATCCGCGAGTTCCGCGTTGTGGAGGACTCCTACGGGACTGACCAGGGCATTACCTCGGGCGCGCAGGTTAACATCGCATCTCGCTCCGGCGGCAACCGCCTATCAGGAACCGCGTACGAGTTTGTGCGCAACAGCGCGCTGGACGCCAAGAACTTCTTCGACGATCCCGCGCTTCCCATCCCCCCCTATCACCAGAACCAGTTTGGCGCCAGCCTGGGCGGGCCGATCCGTCGCAACCGCACGTTCTTTTTTACGAACTACGAAGGCTTGCGTATTCTTCAGAGCGCGACGAACACCACCTTGCTGCCTCCAAACGCGATCCGCCAGGGGGATTTTAGCGGCGTTAACCCCGAGACGGGCAATTCCTTTCCCGCCATTATCGATCCTGAAACAGGCCGGCCGTTTCCAGGCAATGCGATCCCGGCCTCGCAAATCAACCCGATTTCCCGCGCTATCCTTGAGCGGATTCCTTTGCCGAACAATCTCCATGCGCCGCCTGGCGAAAACAACGATATCAACGTGGGGCTGCATAGCGTCACTGCGGACCAGGCCATGGCGCGAATCGATAATGAACTGACGCCCAAGCACCAACTCTTTGGCCGATTTCTCTTCTTCAATCAACAGCAACTGTTTCCTTTTGTGCCGGACTCGTTCGCGCAAAACCCCTCCGCCCCGCCCGGCTTCGGCACCAACCATGATGATTCGGGAAGGAACCTGGCGCTTGGGCTCACTTCGGTCTTTCGGCCTACACTCATCAACGATTTCCGGTTCGGCTACGCTTACTATTTCGGGACTAAGGAAGGCCAGAACATTCACAGCGGCTTTCTGGAGTCGCTGGGAATCAGCCGCGCTCCGGGCGCCACCAACGACGGCATCCCTGCCATTGACGTTCCCGGCTATGCGGACATGGGCGACAGCGACATCTTCCAGCCTCAACTCCGCAAGGACAACACTTTTCAGTTCACCGATAACTTGGCGTGGGTCAATGGCCGGCACACTTGGAAATTCGGCGCGGACGTGCGGCGTTACCGCCTCTTCTATTTAGTCGAGGACTTTGGGCAAGGCCTGTTTTCTTTCAGCGATGGGGCCAGCTCAGTTTCCGGCACTGCCTTCTCGGATTTTCTGCTCGGGCGGCCTTTCCTTTCGTATGCCCAGGCGGGAAATTCCGGAGGGAACGATCGTCTGGACTACTTGGGCGCTTACTTCTCCGACGAATTCCATGCTACGCGCCGCTTGACCCTCACTTACGGCCTGCGCGAAGAGTTTTACTCACCTCCAACCAACGCCGATGGGCGAGCCTCAATCCTCGACCCTAGCGACGCTACGCGCTTCATTGTTCGGAACGACAGGGGACAGGCCGCGGCATTGATCGGTGACCCGCTCATCCAGAGCCTTCAGAAGCTTTATGGGCTCTCGTTCATTACCTCCGAGCAGGCCGGGTTGCCGCCCTCCCTGATCCGGCCGGATTGGGCGGGCTGGGCGCCGCGCTTCGGCTTCGCTTATGATCTCACTCAGCGCCACACCACTTCCCTGCGCGGCGGATTTGGCGTGTTCAACTCTCTTGGCGAACTCGATTACGCTTCCGAGACACGGCTTAGCGCACCGATCACCGAATTCCTTTTCGGGCTCGACACTTGCAGGTTCTATGGGGCGGGTGCGTGCGGCCAGGCGTATGCCCCGCCCGTGCTCACTTATCCACTCGCCTACACGCTCGGCAATTCGGAGCCCACGGCCGTCTCCTCGCCACCCAATCTCCGCAACGGCTACGCCTACGAATGGAGTTTGTCAGCCGATCACGAAATCGCGTCCAACACCGTTCTTTCCGTGAGCATTGCCGGATCCGATGGGCACAAGCTTCCCCGCCGGTCATTGCAGAACCAGGGCGTCCCGAACCTGCCGGACGAAAGGCGGGCCTACCATCCGCAACCCGGATCGAACCAGTTTATCCGCGCCACGGATGTTAACTCGAACTACAACGCCTTGATCCTCCGCTTGGAGCGGCGATTCTCCCACGGGCTCTCCTTTGTGGGCGGCTACACCTTCGGCAAGTCAATCGATACGGCTTCGGGGCTCAACGGCACCAATCAAGCTCAAAATAACTATGATCTGAAAGCTGAGCGTGGTCTCTCGGATTTCGACGTGAGGCAGCGCTTCGTTTTCTCGAGCAATTGGCAACTTCCTTTCGGTGCGGACCGCCAGTGGCTGCGCGGTGGGATGGGGGCCCGCGTGCTCGGGAGCTGGGACCTGTCGAATATTCTAACGCTTCAATCCGGGCAGCCGCTTACCGCCACGCTAGCCACCGCGCTTAGCGGCACCGACTCAAACGGCACTGACCGGCCTGACCTGATCGCCAATCCCAATCTGTCTGCTGGTCAACGCACCCCCGCACGATGGTTCAATACCGATGCCTTCGCTGCTCCGCCGATTTACTACGACAGCCTCGGCGCCTTCAGCATCCTCGGAAATGAAGGCCGCAACGTCATTACCGGCCCTGGACTGGCGGCATGGGATATGAGCCTTGAACGGCACGCGCGACTGAGCGAACGGCTCAACTTGGTGTTCCGCTCCGACTTTTTCAATCTAAGCAACCACCCCAACTTCGACCGGCCTGGGCTCATCTATGGATCGTCAAACTTTGGCAACATCAGTTCCGCGGAGAATTCCCGCCAAATCCAGTTCTCGCTGCGGTTAAACTGGTAGCGCGATTCATTCATACCTCAGGGCCAGCATGGGATCGACCTTCGTGGCGCGGCGAGCGGGCACATAGCTTGCCGCCACGGCTACCACGGCCAGCAACGTTGCGGCGATTGCCAGCGTCACGGGGTCATAGGGTTTCAGGTTAGTGCTACTCTTGGGGTCTAAAAAGCCGAATCATCGAGGCCGTGCGCCAAACCACGGCGAACCTCCAGCCAGCGCAGTTCGGATTTGGAACTGGCAATGCCTACGTGACCATCAATCGCCGGGAGTTCTTCCCCAAAACGGGGTGGTGGTGGCGGGGCTACAATCCCGAGGGGCCGTCCGGCAAGACTGTTGCGGTCCTCAAGTTCACGGACCTGACCGGCAAGCCCATCGCCCTGTTCATCAACTACCCCGTGCATGCGGTGGTTATGGGTCTCTTCGCTGGTGAACTTCTATGACACAGAGGCGAAGTAGGCGAAAGTACGAGCACACCGGGCGGCCCGGTCGCCGGCATCTGTGGGTAGCCTGGGCAGGAGTCGTCTCTGGCATTAGCGTTGTGGCTGTCTAAGGCCGGTGTGAAAGGTCAAAATCGAAGTGGAGGCGCGGGTGAGAATCGAACTCACGCATAAAGGTTTTGCAGACCTCTCCCTTGCCACTTGGGTACCGCGCCGGCGAAGAACAGTTGCTGGTGGTTAGTGGCTAGTGCCTAGTGCCCCCCTAACCACTCGCCACTAACCACTAGCAACTGAAGTCTTGGAGCGGGAAACGGGATTCGAACCCGCGACTTCGACCTTGGCAAGGTCGCACTCTACCACTGAGTTATTCCCGCTCGATCACCAACCTTGCCTCTCCTTACGAGATTATAGGAAGCCGACATTGGCCAAGTCAAGCAAACAGTTCCCAGCAACAGTTGCTAGTGGCTAGTGGTTAGTGGCTAGTAAATCACCCTAACAACTGCCCGCTGCTGAGAACTGCGAGCGTCCGGTGTCTTGCAATTTCAATCTCTGGCCACGCACCACTAATCACTAGCCACTGACCACTAGCCACTGCACTATGGCCACTAGCCACTACCTCGTTTCCTGCCGCGCGGCGGCGGGAGTCTCCACAGGCTGGGCCGCCTCACGCAGGAACTTCGCAGACTCCTCCGGCGACGTAGGATTGATGTAGAAGCCGGTGCCCCATTCAAAGCCGGCGACTTTGGTCAGCTTGGGCATGATCTCGAGGTGCCAGTGGTAGTAATCCTCCGCGGGTTCTCCGATAGGCGCGGTATGAATGATGTAATTGTAGGCAGGAAACTCCAGCACGCGGTCCAGCCGCTGGAGCATATCCTGTAAGATGGGAGCAAGGTGCTCAAACTCCGCCTTATGGGATTGTTCGAAAGCGCACTGGTGGGTTTTCGGAACGATCCAGATCTCGAAGGGGAATCGCGGAGCGAAGGGCGCCATGACGATGAAGGCCTCATTCTCCGCGATCAGGCGCACACTCTTTTCCTTCTCCTGGCGAAGAATATCGCAAAAGATGCAACGCTCCTTGAAATTGTAATGTTCACGCGCCCCGTCCACCTCCTCGCGGACGCGCTTCGGCACCACCGGCAGAGCAATGAGCTGGGAGTGAGTGTGCTCGAGTGAGGCGCCGGCAGCCTCACCGTGGTTTTTGAAGATCAGGATGTATTTGAAGCGCCGGTCCTTCTCGAGGTCCAGAATTCGATCCCGGTAAGCCCAGAGCACGTCCTCGACGCGCGCCGTCGGCATGGTGGCCAAGGTCAGGTTATGCTGTGGCGTTTCGATAATGACCTCGTGCGCCCCGATGCCATTCATCTTATCGTAAAGGCCTTCACCCTGGCGGTTGAGCGTTCCCTCGATGCCCAGCGCCGGAAACTTGTTGGGTACAATGCGCAACGACCACCCGGGGGTGTTGCGCGCGCTGCCGTCGCTACGGTAAGCATGAATTTCCGGCGGCGTCTTGCTTTCGTTGCCGTAACAAAATGGACAGAAGCCTGAGCCGCGGATCTGAACTTTATCCCGGACGAAATCCGTAGGCCGCGTGGCCCGGCCGGTAGCAATGATGACCCATCGCCCGGTGATGGGGTCTTTTCTTAATTCGGGCAAAGTAATACTCCTTTTAAGGGCTGCACGCGGCAGAGGGGCGGCCAGTCAAGCCCTGAAAGCATCTTTGATCAGCCGAACTTGCAACCCCATTCGCGGGTGCAGCGAGACGCTCACGACATCGAACCGGCAACTTACAGGTTCCCGCCTGAGTTGCCGCAAGTACTCCCTGGCTCCTTTGATAACCCGCTTTTGTTTGTTCGGAGAAACTGCTTCCTCGGGTGGACCCGCTGCCTGGGAAGTTCGAGTCTTCACTTCCACAAAGGCCAGGATGGGTCCCTCCCACCCCACCAAGTCGAGTTCTCCGGCGCCTGATCGAGCACGCCAGTTCCGAGCCACAACAGTATAACCTGCTTGGCGCAGATACCAATAGGCCAGATTTTCGCCGCGCACTCCGAGGTTCGGAATTTCGGATTTGCTCCCGTCCCCGTCCTGTGCTGAGGCCGCTCTTTGCGCCCGCTGACGTTCTTTCCATGCCAGCGCACGATACATTATTCCTGCCAAAAGTCGCATTCTAATAACTCAGGCTCCGGGGAACGTAGCGCGGGCACCCTGCCCGCGCGGGAGCGGGAGGCTCGAGCGATTGCGGGCGAGACGCGCGCGTTACGTCCGTCACCCCGTCTAGCTCTCGACCTCGGAGAGGCAACCGTCCAGGATATCGAGCGCCGCATCCACGTGCTCCCGCTCGATGACCAGGGGTGGCATCAAACGCAGCGTGCTTTCCCCGCAGCCCAGGACCAGCAAACCCTTATGAAAGGCATTCTCGATGATTATGCTGCGCGCCTCCGGGTTCGGCTCGCGGGTTTCCTGGTCCCGGACCAACTCAATCCCAATCATCAGGCCGCGTCCGCGAACGTGACCTACCAAGGGATGCTTGTGCGGCCAATCCGCCAGCCGGGCCAGGATGTATTCTCCCATGCGCGCGGCATTCGCAACATACTTTTCTTCCAGCAGCCGAATGGTCTCCATTGCCGCCGCGCAAGCCACGGGGTTGCCTCCGAAAGTTGAGGCATGGGCGCCCGGTCCCCAATCCATCAACTCCGCCCGAGCTACTGCGACACCGAGTGGAAGGCCGGAGGCAATGCCCTTGGCCGTAACCAGGATGTCGGGTACAACGCCCCAATGATCACAGGCCCACATCTTTCCGGTGCGGCCCATTCCACACTGGACTTCATCGAAAACCAGAAGGATGCCGTGGCGATCGGCGATCTTCCGCAGCCTGCCCAGAAAGCCGGGCGGGGGCACGATATATCCCCCTTCGCCCTGGATCGGTTCCACCACAATTGCCGCTACTTCATCCGCGGGCATGGCTGTCTTCAATAGCTGATTCTCAATAAAGTCGGTGCAGTCGCAATCGCATACGCTCTCCGGCGCGCGGTGTCCGGCGGGGCAGCGATAGGGGTTGGGATACGGAACGTGCGCCACTCCTGAGAGCAGCGGGCCAAACCCCCGCCGCTGGACGGCTTTGCTCGCGGTCAGGGAAAGAGCGCCCAAAGTCCGCCCGTGGAACCCGCCCAAGAAAGCAATCAAGCGATGGCGCCGGGTGTGGTAGCGCGCGATTTTGATGGCAGCTTCAATGGCTTCGGCGCCGGAATTCCCAAATACGACGCGCTTGGCGAATTTGCCCGGCGTGATCTCCGCCAGTTTCTCGGCCAGTTGCGCCAGTAAAGGATAATAGAAGTCCGTGCCTGACATGTGAATCAGCGTTTCCGCCTGGCGCTGGATGGCGCGCACAACCTCGGGGTGGCAATGGCCTGTTGACACCACCGCGATGCCGGCCGCGAAATCGAGGAATACATTTCCATCCACATCTTCGACGCACGCGCCTTGGCCACGCTTGGCAACCAAGGGGTAGTCGCGGGTATAAGAGGGCGAAATGAACTCGTGGTCGAGCGCCAGGATCTTCTGGGCTTCCGGACCAGGTAGGGGTGTTTTGATTGCAGGGACTTTGCTCTCCATGTGAATCCTCCTCCGCGCCGCCTTTTGGCAGGCGCCATTGCTTTTGGTGTTCGGAGTGGGCGGATTGCGCAGAGGGGAATTAGTCCCCGCCAAAAAGGTTGGGGCGGGCCAACAATGGTAGCCTGAGGCGCAAACCATCAGGCGGCTGAGAAAGGTTTTGGATTTGGGTAACTTTCCCTCTCCCTTGGGGAGAGGGTGTCCCGCTGCCGGCGCTTTCACCAGCCGGAGCGGGACGGGTGAGGGGTCGGTTGCACGCTAAGGATGGATCAATCGGGCGAATATGGCGAAGTACCCCCTCACCCGGCTCGCTCCGCTCGCCACCCTCTCCCCAAGGGAGAGGGCTGTGTTCCCGACCTCGCCGCTTGCTATCCCGAACACATGGGAAGGTCATGCGATAGTCGATTTTTACCATCCTGGTGGACATGTTTACTTCCGCTTCCAACGCGTTCCGGCCTTGCCATCCTCGAGTATAACACCCGCCTTCTGAAGATTCTGGCGGATTTCGTCGGCGCGAGCGAAATTGCCCTTGCGACGCGCTTCGTCCCGTTCTGCAATCCATCGGCCGATTTCTTTCTCGCCTAAGGACTGCGCCTGAGGAGCGTTTCCGTCGCCATTGCCCACCGTCACGGCCTCAGCGTGCGTGGGCGTGGTTTCACCTGCCGTAACAGTCACGAGCTGAGGAGCCTCTTTTGACAAGCCGAACTGTTGCAGCTTGGCGTTGTCGCTATCTTCAAGGACAGCGAAAACTCGGTCCCAGCGCTCCAAAGTGTCCAAAAAGGCAGCGCGATCGCCCGCCAGCAATTCGCCGCGATCCATGGCCGTGTTTCCATCCCGCACCATGGTGAACACCGCGCCCAGAGCTTCGGCCGTGTTCAAGTTGTCGTCCATGGCATCTTCAAAGGACTGGCAGGCGGCGCGGGCACGATCCTGCAAAGCTGTATTCTCTCCCGCTGAGAATGATTCTTGGGTGAGCCGGAGGCGGAAATTCCTGAGCCTTTCGATGGATTGCTGCGCCTGGTGCAGACCCTCGAAGGTGAAGTTCAAATGCCGGCGGTAAGGGACAGCGGCCAATAAATATCGAATCGCCGAAGGTTTGTAACCTTGGGCCAACAGGTCGCGCAGCGTATAGAAATTCCCCAGTGACTTAGACATCTTCTCGCCGTTGACGATCAGATGCGCAGCGTGCAGCCAGTAGCGCACGAAGGGCTTGCCGGTGGCTGCCTCACTCTGCGCGATCTCATTCTCGTGGTGAGGGAAGATAAGATCAACGCCGCCGGAGTGGATGTCGAAAGTCTCGCCCAGGTATTTCATGGACATCACGGAGCACTCGATGTGCCAGCCGGGACGCCCGGGCCCTAGCGCCGTCTCCCAAAAGGGTTCGCCTTCCTTGGGCGCCTTCCACAGCGCGAAGTCGCGGGCGTTATTCTTGTCGTACTTATCCGAATCGATCCGCGCTCCATCGCGGATGCCTGAAAGGTCGATCTTGGTCAGTTGGCCATAGTTCTTGAACGCAGCCACACGAAAGTAAATCGATCCCTCGCTCGCGTAGGCGTAGCCTTTTTCCACCAGCGTTTGGATCAGTGTGACCATGTCCGCGATCGAGTCTGTGGCCCGCACCACGACTTCAGGATCCTCGAGGCTCAACAGTTGGCGATCTACCTGGAAGGCTTCAATATATTTCGCGGTGTAGTCGCGCAACGACAGGCTGGCGGCCTTAGATTTGCGGATGGTGTTGTCATCCACGTCCGTCAAGTTCATGACGTGGCGGAGCGCGTATCCGCGGTATTTCAACCAGCGCCGCAGAATGTCCTGGAAGACGAAGGTCCGGTAATTCCCGATGTGGGGGAAATCGTAAACGGTAGGGCCGCAGGTGTACATCCCTACTTGATTGTCGTGGAGAGGTTTGAAATCTTCGAGTTGCCCGCTTAGCGTGTTGTAAACGCGGAATGACATACAGTCAGCCTGCCCGTCAGTAGTCTAAGCTCACAATTCTAGGCACCCGCGCGAGGCACGTCAAGGACAGAGCGCAAAGCTTAGTGACATCCAGCGGGCTTCCGCTGTATTCTTGGCACTGCAAAAAACGCGCAAGCACAACAACGGAGGCCCTATGTTCGAGGCATCGCGAAGATTCTGCAATGGCGCCACGAGGCGGGATTTCATACGGGCAGCGGGTGCACTGGGGTTTGGCGCAGCGGCGCAACAACTCTTGAGCCGCAGGGTTTATCCGCACTCCTTCGTCGAGCCAAGCGAGCCGCCCATGCAGGCCACGCTGACGGTGGACCTCGAGCGGCGTTTAGGCACGATCGATCCCAACATTTACGGGAACTTCATCGAGCATATTGGCCGGTGCATCTATGGCGGGGTTTACGACGAGGGCTCGCCTCTGGCCGACGCGGACGGCGACCGCAAGGACGTTCTCGAGGCAGCGCGGCGGCTGCACGTCACACAATTGCGCTGGCCGGGCGGGAACTTCAGCTCCGGGTATCACTGGCAGGATGGAATCGGTCCCCAGGACGCGCGGCCGGCGCGTTATGACTTGGCGTGGTTCGAACGTGAATCGAACCGCTTCGGGACCGACGAGTTCATGGCAACTTGCCGGAAACTGGGGACGGCGCCGTACATCTGCGTCAATATTGGCACGGGCACTCTCGACGAAGCTTCGTCATGGGTCGAATATTGCAACCGCCGGGGTGGGACCTACTATTCGGACTTGCGCAAGAAAAACGGTCATGCCGAGCCATACGGCGTGAAGTTCTGGGGCGTCGGGAACGAGATCTATGGCCCCTGGCAGATCGGCCACAAAGACGCCGCGGATTACGCCAAGGTGGGGCTCGAATTCGCCAAGGTGATGAAATGGCAGGACCCGAACATCAAGTTGGTGGCCTGCGGCACGGGCGATCCGAGCTGGGATCGGCCCGTGCTCGAATCCATGCTCGACCACGTGGATTACATCTCCGCGCACCACTATACGGTCAGCGACGATCCGAAGGATTACTACGAGATCTTGGGCTCAGTGGCGGAAATGGAGCAGACTATCCGCAACTCAGCTCTGGTAGCTGAGAGCCTCTCCGCTCGCGCGCGCAAGCCCACGCCCGTTTGGACCGCCCTGGACGAGTGGAACATTATCAATAACTGGGCGGATGGATCCAAGCGCGACGACGTGCACAAGTTCGAAGTTATGTATACGCTTCGGGACGCTTTGTGGGTGGCGTCGGCGTTGAATTGCATCCAGCGCCATTGCCGCACCGTGCGCATGGCGAACCTTGCGCAACTCGTCAACGTCATCGCGCCCATGCAGACTTCGCCCACAGGTTTGTTATTGCTGACGACCTTCTACCCACTGGAGCTCTATGCCAACCGCTCCGGCCAAATTGCCTTAGAGGTGATGGTGCAGTCGCCGCGCTTTGAGACCAAGCGCTTCGCCGACCAAGCTTATCTCGACGTCATGGCGACCACGGACGAAACGAAGCAGAAAGTCACCCTTGCAGTCGTCAATCGCCGCAGGGAGGGCGACATCACTGGCGCCGTCGAACTTGCCGGATGGCGCGCCCGGCCCGGCGGCCACGCTTTCCAAATCACGGGCGCAAGTCCCGAGGCGATGAATACCTTTGCCAACCCTCGAGCCGTGGTTACTCGAGAGGTGAAGCTCGAGGCCTCAGGAAGCCGCTTCGACTACCAATTCCCGCGCCACTCGATTTCCTGGCTGGAACTCGAAGTGTCATAGGGTTCCGCAGTAGCGCAGGGCGGCCTGCCGGTCGTGAATATCGTTTGACCGGAGTTGCAGAGGTCCCGCAGGCGCAGAGGGCGGGCGCGAGAGCCGCCCCTACTAGAGCTACCCATCGGAAATTTCTACACAGGCATGCAAGTCTGCCATAGTACCTGGATTCCAAATCTCCGTGGCCCACCTGTAACCAGTTGAATTGACAAGGGAAATCACCCTCCAGAATTGGCATGATTCGTGCCTACCCAGAGGGTGAGTCTTCTAAACTGAGAGGGCTCTCCAACTCTGTTACGCAAGAGCCGATGACCATTTTGCACGCAGCACTAGTTTCCGCAAGACCACCTGCTCGTACCCTCCACGTTGGGGGCATTTCGCCAGAACTCGAAATGCCCCTCCCGCACCTTTCTTCCCCGCGTCTTTCTTTCTAGCGTATGGTAATAAGCGTGATAGAATGCAGGCCATTTGTGAAGGTCGTGGTGTCCGGAGGCGACCTACCATAAACGATGTTGGGTATGGAAATTGCTCAGGGTCAAGAAGGGTGGCTCAAATGAACCGGCAAGGTGCGGTCTGCTTTGAGCTGACCTGGCAAGCAGGGTGAGCTACTGCGGGGTGCGCGATGTCAATAAAACTAAAGGCATTATGGGCAGCATTGGTATTCTTAATGGTAGGTGCGAGCTTTCTGGCGCAAGAGAAGAAGGACGAGGCCCAGAGCTCCGCCCCTTCGAGTTCACAGGCAGCCGCTGCGCCGTCTCCGCATAACTATGTGATATCGCCCGAAGACGCAGCCAAGAAAAACCCGATCAGATTTACCGATGCATCTGTAAATCGCGGCAAGAAGGTCTATATGACCCAGTGCGCATTGTGTCATGGAGAAAAGGGTGACGGGAAAGGCGACTTAGCCAAAGAGATGACATTGACGCTGCCTGATTTCACCCAGTCCGACTCTTTGTCCAAGCGCACGGATGGCGAGCTCTTTGCGATTGTCGGTACCGGGAAGGAACCCATGCCAAGCCAAAAGGGGCGGATGCCCGAGCCGCAGTTGTGGAACGTAGTCAACTACCTTCGGGCTCTAGGTGGAAAGGTTCCTGCCAAGGCAACGGCAAAGGAAGCCGCTGACGAAAACATTGTCTTGATTCCGCAATAGCCCCCTCTAAGTGGACTAGTGGCAGAAGCGAGCGTCTGGCGCTTCGCCAAGTCACTCCACCCTGCGGCAGAGAAGCCCTAGTCGCGGGAAGGGTGTCGCTAACGAGTGGCTAGTCTCTTCGCGAGACTCAGAATGACATCTCGATCCGGTTCTGCGAGACGGGTCACAAGGCTCCTGAGCTTAAGCAGGAACTGGACATCTACCGTTTGCTCGTGGTTATCCCCCGTCAGTTCTTCCAAGGTCTTCCGCGGCGTGAGGCTGGGAGTTTGTGGAGCTTCCTCACCGGAAAAAAAGAGCTGGTAAAGCGGGACATCGAGGACCCCGGCAAAGCGCTCCAGGGTTTCGAGAGAGGGGACGGTGTGTCCGTTTTCGACGCGCGAGACGTAGCACCGTAGTAACCCCGTGCGTTCTTCGATATCCCCTTGCGACAATTGCTTCTGCTCGCGAAGCTGGCGCAGACGTGTTCCGATCAACATTTGTTCACCCTCGTTTCATTGCGTGTTTCACAAACTTCATTCACAGTCATATCCTAGATGGTAAAATCTTCGCCTGTGTCCTCCGTCGCGGCAAGGGCACTGAGGTACCAGTACGGAGGTTCGCCGGTAGGGGCTTCGCATTTTGAGTGCAGTCGCTCACGCCGCCAGCGGCACCCGGAAACCATGAAAATGCGCAAAGCGCCTTGGAGTGCGGTAGCAGCAGCTACCGCCTTCGGTTCATGCGGCACATGTCCAAGGCGGTAGCCGCTGCTACCGCACTCCAAGGCGCCTGCGGCGCAACCATTTTCAGAGCAGGTCGGCAAGTGCTGGCCGTTACCATGCTGGCCTAAAGGCCGGCGCTACGAAAGCCTAGCGGGGAGTACTCAGCGCTGCGAGCAGAATTAAGATGCCGAGATTTTGTGTCTTGCCAAGCTGGCGGAACTACACTTCTCCTGTTGCAAACGGTGGCAATAGCGCGCAGGGAATAGCGAAGCCGCTCCAGCAGGGCGGGAACTTTCTTTCCGACGCTGTGGGGCGGTTTGGCTATCTATTTCAACACCATCGTCAGCAGCGCCATTCTGACGTAAAGGCCGTTTTGTGCTTGGCGGAAGTAGGCGGCTCGTGGATCTCTGTCGACTTCCATAGTGATTTCTTCGAGGCGGGGAAGCGGATGCATGACGATGGCGGCAGCCTTCATTAGGCGTAGGGATTCCGCGCTGATCAAATAGACGCCACGGCACTGCTCATAGTCGCCAATGCGGTCTCCAAAGCGCTCCTTCTGAATGCGCGTTTGGTAAACCACGTTCACCTCAGGCAGTACTTTATCAAGGTCGGTTTCTTCGGTGTACCAGACCCCCTTCTCGCGCAGGTGAACAAGGATGTCCTCTTTCATTTTGAGCAAAGGGGGAGCGACGAAGTAGATTCGGATGTCCTGGAACTTGCTCAGCAAATAGGCCAATGAACGAACGGTGCGGCCCTGCGCCAAGTCTCCCACCATAGCGATGCGCAGGCCGTCAATCGAGCCAATCTCCTTGTGAATGGTGTAGAGGTCCAGCAGGGCCTGGGTGGGATGTTGGCCGGCCCCATCTCCCGCGTTGATGACCGGGATGCGCGATACCGACGCAGCCCGTTTGGCGGACCCCACCTCGTAGTGGCGGAGCACGAGGACATCAGAGTAGCCGTTCAAGATCCGCACCGTATCTTCCAGCGTCTCGCCCTTGGCTACGGAGGAGAACTCAGCGGCGTTTTCGGTGGAAACTACGCTACCCCCAAGCCGGTGCATTGCCGATTCAAATGAGAAGCGGGTTCGCGTGGACGGCTCATAGAAAAGCGTGGCCATGATTCGACCGTGGAACTGGGAAGTACCACCGCCCGAGACAACATTTTCCATTTCCCGGGTGGTTTCAATGAGATGCAGAATCGTAGGCACATCGAACTGCTGGGCTTCAATGACGTGGTGCAAATCCATGGGATGAGGACTCCTCCGGGAATAAAGAAGTCAGTAGTCACGAGTCAGAATGCTGACTCCTGACTTCTGACGCGTTCGCGTAAAATTCTCCGCGTCCTTTTGAAGCAAAAGAACGCCAGCGTGCAAGATACTCCGGGAATCCTCATTTCGTCAATCCCAGGATGGTACATCAGTTGATACGCCCAGTTCGCAGACAGCGAATTCGCTAAAGTTTGCGGAGTGGATTCCCGCATTCGCGGGAATGACGGCTTCTCTTCTGACTCCTGACTTCTGACTCCTGAATCCTGAATCCTTGTTTTGACTGGCAATTCTTCGGCAAGGTGGTATCATTCTGTGGATTGTCGATATTATACATGAGTACTTCGAATACAGAAATCGCGCCGGCAAGCAACCCGACGGGAGAGTTCTCACCCCAACTGGCGCAACCTCCCGGCGAGGCGCGCGGCCGTCTCTGGCACTACCTTCTGGCCTTCTTTGCCGGAGCCCTGCTGATCGCGGCTCTCACAGTTTTTCACATCCTGGAGAAGGAGAAGGCTGCCATTGCCTATTGGCGGGACCAGCAGTCAACCATTGCGGATGACCGCGCGCGTTTGATTTCCAACTGGCTGGGGGAGCGCCGAGCTGACGCCGAACTGCTGTCCCTATATCCTTCCGTTCAACAACTACTCTGGCCGATTGAAGAGTCCGGCTTGCGTGACGCTGCTCGCCAGGACGAGATCCAACACCTCTCTGCTTTCATGGACCAGTTTGCCTTCACGCACGCCTACGCAGCCATCTACCTTCTGAACAACGAGGGACAGGTCGTGGCCCGGTCTGCGACTTCGGAGAGCATGTCGCCCGCAGTGCTTGATCGAGTGCGCCAGGTTACGCAGGGCCACGCCTTTTGGATTGGCGCGTTGGTCGGGACGCAGCCGAGCAGTTTTGTGTATTTTCTTTCGCCCGTTTTTGCCGGCGCTCGCTCCAAGGCGGACACGCAGCCTCCTGCCGCTTGCTTGGGCGTGCTGGCCTTGCAGATCGATCCCAGAAAGAGCTTGTTCCCAATTCTGCTGGCGGAGAGCGTTCCTACGCGCAGCGGCGAAACTTTGCTCTTGCAACGCGAAGGGAACGAGCTGATTTACTTCTCACCGCTGCGTGGCGCGCCTCTCCTGCAAGGCTACTTGCACGTTCCGCTGGCGGCGCCAAGCTCCGAGGCTGGGCGGCAAGGCAAATCTCTGAGCGGGGAAACCTTGGATTACCGCGGCGTGCCAGTTCTAAGCGCCGCGCCGCACATTCCCCTGACCGATTGGATATTGGTGAGAAAGATCGATCGCCGTGAAGCGCTGGAGGATTTCTTCGCCAGCGCCCGCCTCGAGGCGATGGTGGGTGCGTTGATTATCCTGATTTTCGCCTATCTCGTGGTCGGGTACCGGCGCACCACGCTGGCTCGCGCCCTGGAAGAAAGAGTGGCACATCAGCAGGCCATCCTCGCGCTGCAGGCATTTGCGCAGGAGATGGTGGACAATGTTCCGGTGGGTTTATTGATTCTCTCTCCTGATCTGAATGTCCTCTCCGCCAACCGGACCTTTCTCGAGGGATACCATGTGCGCCCCGAAAAAGTGATCGGGCACCCCTTGCCGGAAGTCATCCAAGCGGAAGGGCCGCCGCGCCGGCTCATCGGCGCCACAGGATTTAGCAACGGGCCGCATGATGTGCTGTTGAACCTGGCGGCGCTAGGGGGGACAGGGACCCGGCCGGCCCGGCTCGGCCTGACGCAGATCTCCAACGGACAAGGGAAGGGGCGCCTGTTACTGACCGTGGAGGACCAGACGGAGAGCGAGCGCCTGCGAACGGCTGCCGAGGCTTCGGAGCGCCGCCTGCGCGAACTGGTGCAGAGCATCGACGCGATTGTTTGGGAAGCCGAAGCCCGGACGCATCAATTCACTTTTGTGAGCCGGCGGGCGGAACAAATCCTGGGCTATCCGGTCGAGCGGTGGCTTACCGAACCCGATTTCTGGGAGAAGCATCTGCATCCCCTCGATCGTGAACAGGCTGTAGCCGCGCGCCGGCAGGCGACGGCGGAGGGGCGAGATCACAGTCTTGAATACAGGCTGCTCGCGGCCGATGGCCGCCAAGTGTGGTTGCACGACACGACGCATGTGGTTTTGGGTGAGGAAGGCCATCCCATTCATCTCCGCGGAGTGGCCATTGATTCCACCAAGGAGAAACTGGCGCAAGCGGAAAGAACGCTGCTGATCACCGCTATCGAACAATCCGCAGAAGGAGTCTTGATCACCGACGCCCAGGGCACCATTGAGTACGTCAATCCCGCCTTCAGCCGCGTTTCCGGTTACTCCCGCGCCGAAGCGTTGGGCAAAAACCCGCGCATCCTGAAGTCCGGCAAGCAAGGCGAGGCCTATTACAAGAGGCTCTGGACCACCATTCGGGGCGGTGAAATGTGGCAGGACGAGATCACCAACCGCCGCAGAGACGGGGCTTTCTACAACGAGCAGATGACCATCACGCCGGTGCGCGACCAGCGCGGGGAGATCACCCACTTCATTGCCATCAAGGCCGAAGTGACGGAACGGAAACGGCTCGAACAGCAGCTCCGGCAAGCGCAGAAAATGGAAGCGGTCGGCAGGCTGGCGGGCGGCGTGGCGCACGACTTCAATAACATGCTGACCATCATCACCGGTTACAGCGGACTTCTGCTCGAGCACCCCGGCACCATCGAGCCGCTGCGAGGGTATGTCGACGAGATCCGAAATGCCTCGGGCCGAGCTGCCTCCCTGACGCGCCAGCTACTTGCTTTCAGCCGGCAGCAAGTGCTGGCGCCGCGCGTGCTGGATTTGAACGCCGTAATCTCCAATATCCAGAAGATGCTGAAGCGCTTGATTGGCGAAGATATCGATCTGGTCACGGTCCTGGGCGAGAGCTTGTGGCCCATCATGGCCGATCCGGGACAACTCGAGCAGGTGCTTCTCAATCTGGCCGTCAACGCGCGCGATGCCATGCCGGAAGGCGGCGTCGTGACCATCGAGACTACGAATGTGAAGATGGATACCGCTGCGGCGCAGGCCCACTTTCCGCTCAAGCCAGGGCCCTATGTTCTGCTGACGTTCAGCGACACCGGCATCGGCATGGATGCGGAAACTCAAGCCCGCATCTTCGAGCCTTTCTTTACCACCAAGGAGACGGGAAAGGGCACCGGCTTGGGCTTGGCCACGGTTTACGGCATCGTCAAGCAGAGCGGCGGATACATTTGGGTGTACAGTGATGTAGGGAAGGGAACCACCTTCAAGATCTACTTGCCGCGAACCGAGGTTGAGCTTGATGACTCGGACCCTGGACGAAGCCGAGTTGAATCCCAACGAGGCACAGAGACGCTCCTGCTGGTGGAGGACGACGACTCCGTTCGAGAGCTGGTGCGCAATGTATTGAGAGAAAATGGCTACAGGGTTCTGGAAGCCAGCCGCGGGGAAGAAGCGCTCGAGCTCTCCGAGCTTTTCGCGGGGCGCATTGACCTGCTGGTTACCGACGTGGTGATGCCAGGCATGAACGGACGCGAATTAGCCCGCCGCCTGGTGAACTTCCGCCCCCAGATCAAAGTGCTTTACATCTCCGGCTACGCGGACAACGCCGTTTGGTATCCGGGCGGCCTTGATGCCGGCGGGGCGTTTCTGCAAAAGCCCTTTTCCCCTGAGGCGCTGGCTCGCAAGGTGCGCGAAGCGTTAAGCAGTTCGCAGCGGCGGCCGTAAGGGAAGTCGAGGAGCCGAGGTCTAGCATCGAATAGGTGTTCATCTTCGACCCGTCGGCCACTACGCCGGCAAGATACATGGCGTCCATGTTACCCGTCTCGTAAAGCTGGCAGGCCAGAGCCTGCTGCCCCTTGATTGTCTTGGCGATCACTTTCAGGTCCGCAACGCTCACCCCAAACGTACGATCCGCCGGAATGCCATGCCGCGCATAAATGCTCCGCGTCTTCTCACTCCCCTTGCTTCTCAGCTCCGCCATAATCGATTGCAGTGTAGGCATCGATGTCTGCTTTGTTTTGAAAACGCCCTGTCATTCCGAGTCCTTCGCCTGTCACTCTGATCCCTTCACCTGTCATTCTGGTTCTTTCACCTGTCATTCTGATCCCGCAGTCGCGGGAGAAGAATCTCCGCAGTTTTCTCTCAGTATATAGCGTCCTGAAATCGATCATCGGCAGTTTATTGACGCCGCCGATCCGTAACTGGTGGCTGGCGAACCCAAGAACGGGGCCTGAGCCAGCCCTCCCAGACGTCCTTTCCCGAAAAGCCGCGTGTTCGGAAGCATTCCCGGCATTACCGTCTGAGTTCGTTGCTGCCTGGTACATTTTGTCGCTATCTGCCTCTGGCACATTTCCCTTTGTTTTCTTAGACATTCCCGGTTTGTTCCGTGAGTTTTGATGTTCCGGCGCCTCGGGCGTCCCCGGCTCCTCGTACGCAGTGTCGATCCCTAGCGTCGGATCGATATCTTCCATCTCGGAGTCCTTGCCCCCTTTCAAACCCGCTTCTACCATCAGAACGTTAAGCGAGTCGTCGATATGATTTTTGCGCATGCCCAGGATGATTTTCACCTTGCGGTCAATCGAGCGGTCCAGCGAGCCTTCCTGGCGCAGCATCATGCGCCACGTGTCACCCACCGGGGCCAGGCAGGCGTCGCGCTCGATGGCGGCTTTCTCCGCGTTCACCTTCTCGGCGTATTCGAATTCCGGCTCGAGGGCAGCGATTTCCTCATCCAGCAGGCGGAGAACTTCCTGGAGGCCGGCCTCGATCGCTTCCGGGGTGGCGCCGGGCTGTGGCTCCCGGGCTCTACTCACCTCCGAGAACATGCGGAGCAACCAGCAAATTCGAGCCATCCGCCAGCCCATCCTGCCCCGGGAAAGGGTTTCGAGCTGGTTCGGCAGGCTAGCCCCCCAGTCTTCCAGTGTCCGTTGCCGAATGTCGACGGGCAAATCTATATCTCGAGCGAGGCGATCCTCCCAGGGTAGGCTGGTCTCCGAACCCGAGGAAGAGCCGCAGACCTCAGAGACGGAGGTCTGCGCTACCAGGGCTCGAATAACTCCCAGCGTGGAGAGAGTCCTTCTCAGCCGCACGCCCAGGTCGGTCGATTCCGGCACGGTGATGCCGAGCATTTCCGGCTGTGAGGCATCGAATGTGGCGTTGGCCATCTCGAGCTTCCGGCGGTGCTGCCATTCCTCGACCCCGAGCAAGTAGCGGCGCATGAGCCCCGTCTGCATGCGCTCGAGCCTCGAGCGCCGCCAGTACAACTTGGCCAGGTCTTCGATCTGATTCCTCCAAAGCGTGTCTCCGGGACCGTAGGTGGCCATCATTTGCTCGATCATGGCTTCGAACTCCTGCGGATCTTCGCCCAGGGCCAGCATGGTGAGCTGATGGTTCTCAGGGGCAGAATAAAAGCCGTGCTTGACGGCGTTCATCTTCACTTTCTCCTTTCCTGCCTCGCTGCGCGGACCGGTAGCATGCTGGGCATTGCGGCGGGCGGCTGCGACGAGTTCCGGCGTAAGTTCCGGTGATTTGCGTAAACACATAGATGCTCCTTGATATTATTGGATAATCGAGGAAAGGCGTTTCCTCGGAAGGCAAGAGCGTACACAGGTACAGGCTAGCACGTGTGGCCGACAGTTGTCAAGCACAAAATGAACAATACTAGGCCATTTAATAGAACTAGACAGCTTGTCCCTATGGCGACCCGCCTGCCGGCCGATGACTTGCGGCTCCGCCGCCTGCTTGGCTGCCCCGTGCCCATCGTGATGGCAGGGGAAAAGGCTGAGGGATGACTTGCGGCGGAGCCGCACCCCAAGCTTTCTTCGGCACATGGATTTGCATGTCGAGGAATCTCGCTCTGGTTTTTGCCTCCGACCTACTCCTTGCTGAAGAAGGCAGCGCGGAGGAAGGCGCAGTTTGCTTTTTCCGCGTTTCTTTTGCCGGAAGGGATTGACGGGCTGCAGACGAAAGGGAAAACACGCCGGCCTCTGCGCTGACCTCCGGCTCAACGCCTCGGCTTCCGCAACGAGCAAATGCCTGTCCGCCCATTGATTACTGGAGGGGCTGTTCTCATGGACAACGGCTCGACGCTAGCCGTCAACGGAGGATATGTTCATACAACCCCGTATCTCGGGAGTTTGCGTGCGAATGGCACTTCAACGGTTTGACTTATCGCTCATGTGGATTACTTCCGAATTACCGATACGCTCAGAATCGCCGCGTGCCATTTCCGCGACAACACCGTTATAGGGCTTGGTGCGCTGTGTTCATTCGCGGCGGTCATATCCCGCGGTAGAGGCGCGGAGAAGGGCAGGGGGTGTCAGCCTCTGGGCTGCGCCCTTCGCGTCTTAGACTGCGTTTCGCGGGAAGCCGAATGACGTCTGTGCTATCATAACGAACCACGGATTAGCCCATGGGGACGCCGACCAGGCCAGCGGATCTAGTTTTCCTCCATTTGTCGGACATCCACTTTCGACGCGGGAGGGTCGGAGACGCCCACGACGAGGACAATGACCTGCGCAACGAGCTGGGGAGAGACCTTCGTCGTCTTCGGCCACGTCTGCCGGGCCTGGACGGCTTGATCATTTCAGGGGATATTGCTTTCGGAGGCAAGAAGGAAGAGTACGACTACGCGGGCGGATGGATCGGGAGTATCTGCGAGATGATAGACTGCGACCGCAGATCAATCATGATCACGCCAGGGAACCACGATGTTGACCAGGATTTAATCCCCCCGGATGGGGAAGTGGATGTACTTCATGAGGAGATACGAGGCGCAGAGTCCCTTGGTGGCTATGACGAGCTACTGGCTGGCACGCTACGCGACGCAGTCCGTGCAGAGAAACTCCTGAGCCCATTGGCCGCGTACAACTCCTTTGCTAACGCCTTCGGATGCCAAGTCACCGCAGCCCGCCCCTACTGGGAGCGAGATTTTGGGCTTGGGGATGGGACGAAGCTGCGTTTTAGAGGAATGGCGACGGTCCTGCTTTCGAGCCCGCGCGATGATATCGAAACGCACAAGATGCTATACGGCGGGGCGCAGCGCACAATTTTGCGGTTGCCGAATGTTCGCCATGCCGTTGTTGGTCACCATCCCCCGTCGTGGACCGTTGAGGCTGATACGGCAGAGCACGTATTTTCTATGAGGACTTGCCTGCAGGTGTTTGGGCACAGGCATGAACAGTTCTTGACCAGGATTGGTGAGAGCGTACGGCTTATCGCGGGCGCTGTGCACCCCAGGCGGGGCGAATTGCAATGGCAGCCCCGGTACGCCGCGATTGCGATTTCCGCCGCGAATGCGGGCAGCCTCGCGATTTGTATATACCCGCGCCGCTGGTCGAATGATGAGCTTAGGTTTATGCCGGACTATAATTCAGAGGGCGACGCCTTTAGGGAGTTCACAGTAGCCGTCGACCCGAGGCAGACGGAAGGAGAAGAGTAATGCCCACCCACTCTCATTTCGCTGACTGGTATCGTTCCGCCGCATTGGCACCTCCCGCAGGTTTGCTCGACAAGCGTTGGGCGGCAGTGGAAGATGTCGCGAACACATCAGACGCGGCGCGTGTCCTGAAGTTAGCCGAGCTGTTCACTTTGCCCAATGTGAATGAATCGAATGTCCCCGAAGGGCTCCGAGAAGTCTTCCAAACTCACGATGATACCTTTCAATTTCGAGACAATTTGCGAGAGCTTCAAGTCCTCGCGGGGGCGATCTTGCGCTTGATTATCGAGCAGCGGGGCGGGCTGTCTCCCCTTGCTGCTCTTGCACTCGTTTGCGGCGGCTTCGGTTCTCGTGAGGCCACTCTCGTCGAACGCGGGCACCTCGACTTGGCGCAGCGATTCCTCGTCCAACTCTCAACAACCGCTCGCAGGTGTGACAGGCCTGAACCAATCGCGGTCCCAGGACAAACAGGGGAACGGCTTGGTGATCTCATCCCGTCGGTCGGGGTTAATCAGTCACAGATCCTGCGTGACTCGGTTATCAAGGCGCTCTCCCGGCTTGTTTCTGAATTCTCCTCCGCGCTAGAGCAAGTGCAGACAGCAATCGAGGGGATCGCGCGCGCCTCAGACGTGCGAGAGGAAGAGCTCGCGCTACTCTGGTGGATCCAGACGCATTTCAGCAGGGACCTCGAGAAGCCGTTCTCCGAGATCGGCTACGTGGCTGGATCAATCGTCCTGCCGAGTGAGTTGGCAGATTTGACAAGGTTCATACCGGGGCCGGAGGCTGTGGTGGGTGTGCTGGCGTTAGCGCTCCAGCTAGCGGGAGCGCCCTCAAGTAAGGAGACGGCCACGATTGCCACAGCGATTAATTCGACGCCGCGCGCGTGGCGAAAGACTCTATGCGGCAGGATCAATGTCGGCTCCTGTGAATCATTGACCCCTGTCCTACTAGCGATACTCAAGTCCCTTGAGACGGACGGCCCCAATGACTGGCTGCCTGTGTACCGGAAAGCTTGCGACATCCCACTCGACAGGCCATTCCCGCTCGTTCAGCTCTCGCTGCAGCTTTTCCGCGAGCGCATGCTGTTAAGAGCGACTCGGGAGGTTAAGAAATGAGTCAGATTTCTTGCTCTCGCGAGGGGTGCCAGGTTGCAACCACATCGAAATGCCTCGAAGGATTCGATCCGGTTGATACCTGCCCGTACCTGTCAAACGCGTTGGTCCCGTCGGTTGAGGGCACTTCCACGGACACCTCCGCGTTCGTCAATCTGCCACGCGGGGAGGCTCTTACGGTAGACCAAGCGTCGGAGGTTACACGGGAGGCCATAACGCGAGTGGCCGTTCTCGCGGGTGCGACTGGTAGCGGCAAAACTACCATCCTGACGAGCTTGTTCGATAGCTTCCTTGACGCACCTTTTGGGAACTTTAACTTTGCGGGTTCACGAACTCTGGTTGGCTTTGAAAGGCGCTGTCATGACGCGAGGGTTGCTTCCGGTCGGGAGGAGGCCCTTACTGCGCACACGCCGGTCGAGTCGCTCGATTTTCTGCACCTTAAACTGGGCTCCGCCCTGCCTGCCTTGCGTGGCGTCCAGAGTTTGCTTCTCTCTGATATATCGGGCGAGAGATTTCGATTGTTGCGCGACTCCAGGGATGCAGTAATAAGAATGTCGCCGATACTGCGACGTGCGGACAGTTTTTGTGTCCTGTTGGACGGAGAGAGACTTGTAGACGTGAGTCAGCGTCATTTAGTGCGGACGGAAGCGAGGATGATGCTTCGAAGCGTAATTGAAGCAGGTGCGCTCTCGTCGAACTGTGATATTGATATCGTTTTCTCAAAATGGGATGCCGTACTTGGGCACCCTGCCGATGCAGCGCTGATCTCTTTCATTGCGGATACCAGGGAGGACATGCGAAGGACTGCAGAGAGAATTTCAGTCCCTCATTTCTTTGAAATCGCGGCCCGGCCAAGGAACACGAAGCTGCCCTTTGCTTTTGGACTGCCGACACTTCTTCGTTCCTGGCTCCGAGAACCAGTGTGCCCAGCCAGGGTCACGCTGTACGTGCCCGACGCGCAAACGGATGCGAGGGAGGCAATGCGGTTCGCGAAGGCTGTCGTGGAAGATCAGAGGCTTGCGGAGTTCTACGATGTCCAATGGGTCTAAGCTCTTACTTGTGGGATTACGCGGTTCGGGCAAAACGAGCTATCTTGCGGCGCTCTGGCACGAGGTCGAGGCTGGCGAAATCCCCACAGCGCTGACCAGTTCCGAGCTCCAGCCGGACCGCGAGCACCTGAACCAGATTCGCGAGAAGTGGCTCAGCTTTCAGGAGGTCGGGCGGACATCGCTGCGGAGCCAAGAAACGGTGTCGCTGTTACTGCGCGACGTCAGCGGCGCCAAAGTCGATGTTGTGGTGCCAGACCTTTCGGGAGAGCTCTACCGATTGCAATGGGTAAACAGAAAAGTAACTCGATCGTATGCTGATTTTGCTGCCCAATCCTGTGGAGCGTTACTCCTTATTCACCCTGGAGCAGTGGTGAAATCAGAGCGAATCTTGGCGCTCGGGTCGAGTGAAATTCCATCTTCAGGCGGGTCCCTCCCGCCCCCGAACGCCTTTGACAGCGAGTCCAGCACGCCCCCTAATGCGAAGGCGACAAAAGAGTGGACACCGGAGGTAGCCTCGACCCAGGTCCAGCTAATTGAGCTGCTTCAATTCATTTCGTTCCTGCGCCCGATGTCTGGTCCCTTTCGGATCGCTGTGATTGTATCTGCCTGGGACCTTATCTCCGAACCAATCTTGCCGATTTCCTGGCTGGAAACTCACCTCCCGCTTTTGTACCAGTATGTTGTTGCAAATGCGGCAGCAGTGCCTTTCCGTGTTTACGGGGTGAGCGCACTCGGTGGGGACTTGGCGAAAGATCTGGGGCGCCTTCAGAACGAAGTTGTTCCTTCACGCCGCATCAAAGTCGTTGAGGACCGTCCAAAACCTCACGGCGATCTTACAGCGCCTATTCAATTTCTTCTGGATTTGAATAGCGCACACGCGAACTCTGTGTAACGAAAGTGGAAAATGGTGAATACAATTGAACTCGCGCAGACGTTACATGGATACCGGGACGGTCACCAACTCCTGGCCAGCTCAACCAAACTCTCGCGTGAGCAAGAGTGGCAATTGTTAGTCATGAGTGACCTCTCGGGCCCTTCGTTCCGAGCCGGATTCGAATCGTACCTCACGGGTTATCCGCTGGACGCGGGAGGTTTTTACTGCTTGGCCAGAACTTGGTTTGCACCCGAGTTGCCCCGACCTGGCTGCGTATGGACTCACAGCATCTTGATTTCAGATACTGATCTTGCCCGCATCGGCGACTTTCGTTCGATCATTCCGTATTTTCGGCGGCCGTCCTCCGCTAAAGACCTCGATAGCTACGACACTTCCGTTCACATCGACCTCTCTTATGACAAACCGTACATCCTTCCTGCGGAAGTCACGAGCGCCTTGTTATCTCTCCTTTATGGCTCGACGTCGCAGACGGTCGTTCTGACGAGCTCCAGCTCGCATTCATACGAACAATTAGTCCTCGCTACCTTCAGCCAACAATGGCCCCGCCTGCGGCGAAATTTCAGATTTTGCACCGGTGCTCTCGCCATTCGGGATGTCGCCTTCGACGTCGTCATAGCACCTCCCAATGCCGTACGACAGGACACGGGTGGTCGAGACACTGTAGCCGTCATGCCGGAGAACACGAACCTTCCGACGCAGCAAGCCGCAGAAGGTTGGATTCCAGTAGCCGTTGACGACCTGATGTCGGGAGACGTTCAAGCGCCACTGCGGCGATTCCTGTGGAAGTATGGACCTGATTACGCCGAAGGTCGTAAGGCATTCCGGCCACTCTGCGAGATTTACCTCGCTGCGTCGATGTCTGCCGAGAGCGCTGAGCAAACGCTCTCTGCCGTTGCTCATTTCTTTCCAGATGCCGATTCGGCCACACGATTGAAGGGCGAGTTTTTCGCAGCCGGAGGGACTTTAACCAGGGGATCGGGAGGAGAATCGCTTGTGCTGCAGACGCTCGTTACCCACCCTGGGGCCGGGTGTATTGCGGAAGACACCGCCGATATTGAGCAGCGCGCTAGGGTACTTGTCTCCTCGGACGAGGAGATTGCGATCCGCATCGCCGTGGCAGCCTTAAATGTTGGGGGGCCAAGGGCAGCGCGATATCTCAATGGCTTCGTCGCAGGCGTTGGCTCTAAACCGGAACTGCTCCGCGGCATGTCGTCACGTTTGAAGTCAGAGTTGCTTGATAGACAGCCTGCGTTGCTGGCTGCGCCCGAGATCTGGGCTGAATCGTCTAACGAACAGCTTTCCCTCGTCGCGCATATTGCGTCGCTGCAAAACCTGTCAGACTTGGTCAGCCCCATATGCGAGGCGATCCTAGCTGCCAATGCCTGGCCCTGCATGCCAACGGTCCTGGCAAAGTTCGGATATCCAGCGGTTGCTGCCGTGCTTAGATGGATTGACCGAATTCCGCAATCCACACTTTCACTGCCCGAGCCGCTGCTCGGCGCTCTCGCTGCCCAACAATCGGTAGTGACGGAGGTTGTCCGAAGAGAGGCGCTGGGGAAGCGTGCGTTGCGAGTTGTGTCCGCGCTTCTGGACCCGCGTGCGGATGTTGTACGCGCCCTCGGAACGAAAGTGTGGGCGGGCCTTGTAGGGGCAGACGTACACCTTGCTTCCATTAGCGATGAAGTCCGTTCCAAAGCGTTTCTGCTCGGTATTGGCTTGTCCGTGGCTGCTGAAGGTGACGTTCGGCTAGTGCGCGAGGGCTTTTCTGCCGTCTACGAAGGTGCGCTTACGGGCAGTCTAGACGATGAAGTATGGCGCTTCTTACAGCCCTACTTGCCGTGGTATCTCGTCAGCTGGGATCGGTGCGCTCGCCTCACACGCGGGGTGGTTAGCTTGTTCTTAGACCGTCATTGGCCCCCTTCCGAGTTCGTGCTCACGTTCGCCGCTGGAGAACAGTTAGCTCGGGCATTGGACGAGGCCGATGGCACGCACAAAGGCACTCGTTTCATCAAGAACCTGTGCAAGCAGATTGAGATTGGGGCACTAGAGGTTGACGATGCCCATCTGGAGGCCCTGAAGGCGTACTGCGCACGGCGGTGAGGTCATGTGCCCGACCAGAAGAGTTCGTTCTCAGCTCCAGTGGATTCCCTTTCGGGCGGGTTCCACACGCAGCCTACTGGGGTTGACGGCGCCTTAGATCGCAGGTACGGCGGTGCAACCGAACACACTTGCCCGCGATCTCGGGTATTGCCATTCGCAACCAGACCGGACAGCAGCGGAGCGTGCCGTCAATGCAGATAGCTGGCGGTCACGTTCAGGCCGGCCGAAACGCCTTCCACAGATTAGCCCCTCCCTTGTCGCCTACTAATCGCCAGTAGCTCCGCACGCCGGGCACTCTGACGCAAACGGCCTACCCGTAGAACTGCGTCCCCTGACTCCCCCGCTTCGAGGAACTTTGTGGCGGGCTGCCGCAGACGCCTGCCGTTTGGGGGTCTGCACCAGCCCCCGCGTGTAGCGGGTCTTGCCCCTACAATGGCGGCTTGGCGGCCTCCTAGGCATGGAACGAGACCACGCGCCAGCCGTCGCTGCCTCGGACGTAGACCTTCGTGAAACGCCAGTCGTCATCGACTTCGTGGCCGCCGATCGAGAGCTATCGCTCGAGCCGGCCGGTCACGACAGCAGTTGTGCCGTACGTGCGAATGTGCAGATCGGAGGTTTCGTATTAACATTCATTCCGCGACAGCGGGCGAGACGCCCGCGCTCCAAACCCGATGCATGGCACCCCGACGTCCGCGCGCCAATTCAAACCTACACTGCGCCAAACCTTAAAAGCCGCAGACCTTGGAAGGCAGGTCTGCGCTTGACATGACCGAAGCGGCCACCTAGTATTCTTACTAGGTTGGCAGGTGGTCGGATGTGGGGTTCGTCGCCGGACGTTTCAGGCGGACGGTGATCATTTCGAGGGGCGGGGTGTGCCATGGACGAGTCGAAGCGCGCATTCTTACGTGCCGCCGGGGTGCTTCTCGCGGAGGGCATTCTTCAAAAGCGCCTGGCGGGCAAGTGGGGCGCGGGAGAAAAGGCGCCGGCACACAAGATCGTAATGGTGATTTTCGGCGGGGTGCGCCACGCCGAGACCTTCTCACCGCAAGGACTCGTTAACATCCCGCACCTTTCGCGGGACCTGATGCCGAAGGGGCTTTTCTATCCTCAAGTGCGGAACGAGGGAGTGACCGCCCACTTCAACGCGACGTCCAGCATCTTCACCGGCAACTGGCAACGCGTGGACGACTGGGGAAAACTCCCGCCCACGACGCCGACGTTCTTCGAGTACTTCCGCAAACAGTTGGGGGTGCCGCAAAGCGAGGTGTGGATCGTAGCCAGTAATAAAGCCCTTACCAGCATGATTGGATCGAGCGCGCTCTCGAGCTATGGACCGCGGTTTGGGGCCAACGTGGTATTTCCCAAGCAACTGCTCATCACTGCCGTGGAGACCGCATTAAGGGAGGGCCGCAATCGCAACTTTGCCGACCCCTCGAAAGCGCAAGCGGAACTCGAGGCGACGCTCGAGGGCAGCAATTACGAGGGTCTGGGATGGACGGTATTCGACGGCGTGGAGACGCTCGATCCCAGCGTGCGGCCGGCGATCCGTGCGGCGGTGGCAAACTTCGTTCAATCGGGTGTCCCCACCACCGGCGACGAGCTTACTTTTTTCATCAGCCGGGAAATCATGCGGAAATTTGCGCCTGCGTTGCTGGTGGTCATCTTTTCGGATGTGGAAGTCGCGCACTTTGGGTCGTACTCGATGCACCTCGCCGGGATTCATATGGCCGACCGGCTGTGTTACGAACTCTGGCAGGAGATCGAGACGAACGCGGAGTATCACGGACGCACCACCTTCGTGATTCTGCCGGAATTCGGGCGCGATCCGGACGGGTCGAATACCAACGGCTTTTTCAATCATCGCGCCAACGAGGCCAGCACGCGCACCACCTGGATGATGTGCCTGGGCGCGGCGGTGGAGCGGCCCCAGATCGTCGAGCGGCCAATCCATCACATCGACCTTTGTCCTACCCTCGCCTCCCTGATGGGTTGCCAGACGCCGGACGCACTGGGCATCAGGCTGCCGGAGTTTCGAGCGTGACGGATTGACGATTGTCGATTGACGATTGTCGATTGTTGAATTTCGATGTTCTGCCTGCGCGATCGACCATCGACCATCGTCAATCGTCAATGACTTTACGATGAGTCCTGCCAAAAAAGTCAGTGTTCATGACATTGCCCGGCTCGCCCATGTTTCCATCGGGACGGTGGATCGAGCCTTGCACGGGCGCAAGGCGATCAACCGCCAGACGCGCCAGCGGGTTCTCCGCATTGCCCGCAAAGTGGGCTACAAGCCCAATCTGGCGGCTCGTCTTCTGGCATTAGGGCGTGCTCCCCTGTGCATCGGCGTGTGCATTCCGCGCGAGATTCACTTCTTCTACGATCAGGTCCGGCAAGGCATTCAGGAAGAGGCGCGCCGTTTCGAATCTTTGGGGGTCAGCATCCTCTACCGGCCTGTGCGGCGACTGGGCGCGGGAGAAGTGGAGCGAGTGCGAGAGTTGCTGGATAGCAATATCCGAGCGCTCATCCTTGCTCCCGGAAACCCGTGTGGACTTGCGCCGCTGATCGAGGAGGCGGAGAAGCGCCGGATTCGGGTCCTCTGCGTATCCTCGGACGCGCCTGAAAGCGCTCGCTCGACGGTGATTTGCGTGGACCCTGAATTGAACGGCCGGTGCGCCGCAGAACTCATGGCGAAATTCTTGCCCTCCAATTCTCGCGTGGCCATCGTGACCGGCATGCTGCAGGTGGAGGATCACCGCAGAAAAACCAAGGGCTTTTGCGAGGCGCTCCCCAGGTTCTGCCACGGGGGCCAGGTGATCGAGGTGATTGAGAACCATGAGGACGAGGAGGAGGCGCGGCAAAAGTGTGCTGCTTTGCTGGATCGATTCCCCGCCCTCGACGGTCTTTATGTGAGCACGGTGAACTGCCTCCCCGTTTGCGAGGCATTAGACGCCGCCGGACTTGCGGGCAAGGTCAGGCTGATTACTACCGACCTCTTCCCTAAAATGTCGCCCTACTTCGAGGACGGAACTATTTCCGCCTCGATGTACCAAAGGCCCCACGTGCAAGGTCAAACGGCGGTTCGTGTGGCGGTGGACCACCTGGTGAACGGCGTTCCCATCCGTTCTTCTTATTACCTCAATCCGCAGATTGTCCTGCAATCGAACATAAGCCTGTTTCGCGAAATCTCATCGACAAAGACTGCGGAGTTGGTAGAACCGGCTAACGAACCTCCGGTTGCCCCCCTTGTCGCCACTACATCGTGACGGAGCGGCCCTCCCCTCCAACTACCCCAAGAAAAATCCTCTTGACAAGGAAGGCAAAGGGGGGTATAAGCGTGTGCGTACACGTTCCTGCTCGCAAGGGAGTGCGTAATTTCTCTTGTCACGACTTCGCGACGACTCGCTCGTCCGCTGATTCTTGGGTTGGGTTTTGGGTCTGGTCTCTATTCCTCCGTAAGACAAAACCAGTAGGAAAGGAGTGTAGCCATGATGCAGATGTTTAGGCATCGCCGAACACCATGGGTGAGGGTGTTATTGTGCTTCTGCATACTCCTGGGGGGGCGTGCCGCCATCGCCCAGGTGGACACAGGAGCTTTATTGGGGACTGTCAAGGATGCCTCGGGCGCAGTGATCCCTAACGCCAGGGTTACCCTGACCAACGAGGGTACATCCTTCGCGCAAACCACGACCACGCGCGGGGACGGCACCTACATTTTCACGCCCTTGAAGATCGGCACATACACCGTGGAAGCCGAGGCCGCCGGTTTCGAGAAAGCGCGGAACGCCGGGATAGTGGTCAACATTCAGCAACAAGTCGTGGTGGATTTTACCTTAGTCCCCGGCGCCGTAACCCAGACCGTCGAAGTCACAAGCCAAGCGCCCCTGCTCCAGACCCAGAGCGGATCGGTGGGTCAAGTGGAGGGCTCGACGGAAATCAATGACTTGCCATTGAATGGCAGGAACTTCAATTTCCTGGCGCGGCTCACTGCGGGTGTCACGAGGGGACAGCCCGATACTCGGGGACTCGACGCCAACGGCTGGTTTGCAGCCAATGGCACGCGGCCTGCCCAGAATAATCTTCTCTTGGATGGAATTGACAACAACAGCAACAACGTAGATTTCTTGAACGGCGCAGCCTACGTTCTCAGTCCGCCTGTTGATGCTGTGGGTGAGTTCAAATTGCAAACCAACTCTTTCGGCGCGGAATTCGGCCGCGCCGGCGGAGCGGTCCTGAATGCCAGCATGAAGTCCGGAACCAATCAGCTCCATGGTGACATCTGGGAGTTCGTTCGGAATGACAAGTTCGACGCTGCGGACTTCTTTCAGGATGCCTTTGGCGAAGCGAAAGGCGAATTCCGGCGCAACCAGTTTGGCGGAACCCTCGGCGGACCCATCCGAAAAAACAAAACCTTCTTTTTCGGCGACTACGAGGGGATGCGGCTCCGCCAAGCAACTCCCTGGACGGCGACGGTACCCACGACTGCGGAAGTGCAAAGCGGATATACTGATTTCACCGACTTAATCAGCGGCCAGACGGGGACTTCCCGTACGGACTTGCTCGGCCGATCATTCCCGCCGGGGTCGATTATGGATCCCGCCACCACGCGTCCAGTGACGGTGAACCAAACGGATCCGGTAACAGGACTGACGGCGACCGGCACGGGCTACGTTCGCGATCAGATCGAGTGCAACAGCCAACCGAACACGATCTGCCCGGGCCGGCTGGATCCCAACGCAGTGAAGTTGCTTCGACTCCTTCCCGCTCCGACTGCCGCGGGGATTTACAACAACTATTCCCGCAGCCCGGTGGGGACGGAAACGTCAAATCACTTTGACGTCCGCGTAGATCAGAACTTCAGTGACAAAGATCAGGTTTTCGTCCGCTATAGCTTTACCAACGACCCCTCTTTCAAGCCGGGGCCATTTGCCGGCTATGCGGACGGCGGCGGCTTCAACCAAGGCACACAGAAGAACCGCAACCAGGGCGCCGGGCTAAGTTGGACCCACTCGTTCTCGCCGACTCTCATCAACGAGGCTAGAATCGGTTTCAATCGGGAATTTGTCTACCGGGTCCAGCCTTACGGCGACGATACCAGCAACATTCCTGCACAGTTCGGGATTCAGGGAATCCCTCAGGAAGCAGGAAACGGAGGTCTTCCCTCAATTCTGATTGGCGGAGCGGGTCTGGGGGCTAACCCCAACGTGCTGGGTGAACTGGGCTCCGCGGAATGGCTGGTCAGCTCGAGATACAGCAATACCTATCAGATCACAGAAAACCTCACCAAGATTTACAAATCGCACACCTTCAAGGGGGGGCTGGAAATCCAACGCATATCGTTCCCCTGGATTGCTCCGCCCTATTCGCGGGGTGAATTCGACTTGACGGGAGATTACACCTCGGTTCTTCCCAACGCCCTTGATACAAGCACGGGCCGGGCGCAACTGCTCCTGTTACCCCAGCCCGCCACGTACGCTGGAGGGGTCAGCAATATCGGAGGCGCGAACGGAGTTGACGCCTCCAATTTTGGAGAACTCTCGCCTTACAAGCACTACTACGGCCTGTATTTCCAGGACGATTGGAAAGTCATGCCGAAATTGACCTTGAACCTCGGGCTGCGCTGGGACTTCTTTGGAGCAGTCGGCGATAAGTGGAACGCGCAGGCCAATTTTGTTCCCGGCCCCCCGGGCGCCGGCGCCGAGTTCATTCTCCCCAACAGCGCGAAGAGCATTCCTCTGTCGCCGTCTTTTACCAGCCTCCTCGCCAAGGATGGAATCAACCTCCTGTACAGCGACGCCTATGGAGCAGGGTTGATTAATACGCAAAAAAACAACTTCGCCCCGCGCTTTGGATTTGCCTACCAGTTCACGCCCAAGTTCGTGGTGCGTGGCGGGTATGGGATCTTCTACGGCGGATTCGAGAACCGGGGCGGCGACCCCGCGTTGGGTTACAACTACCCATTTCAGTTCATCTTTAGTTTCCCGGCCGAAAATTTCTGGACTCCTGTGACCTATAGCAACGGCCAGATCGGAACCCTGGAGCAAGGTTTCACCGATATTCCCCTCAACCCCTCCTTAGTGCAGGCGGAGGGCCTTGCCTTCCGGGGCATTCAGCTCAACTACAAAACTCCTTACATGCAGATGTTTAACTTGACGACCCAATACCAGTTGGGCCCTAACGACTCGATTGAGCTTGGCTACGTCGGTTCGTTGGGCCGCCACATTGAATCATTCCCGGGGACGAATGACACCTCGGAACTGCTCCCTCCCGGCACGAATTATACAGCGTACGCGCCCTACCCTGATTTCGGCTACGGCTCCTCGTACTCAGCCACAGAAGGCAGCAGCTCCTATCATTCCCTTCAGGCCAAGTACACACGCCGCTTAGCCAAAGGTCTCGACATGCTCGCCGCCTTCACCTGGGCAAAAACCATGACCGATGCGGGTGATCTGCTCAGCGGCGGCGGTGTGGCGGGCTACCGCGCGCCCTATATTCCGAACTTTGGAATCCAAGGGGATTACGGGCTTGCGGATTTTGACATCCGGAAGGCCTTTTCGCTCAGCGGAACCTATCAACTGCCGGTAGGCAAGGGCCAGCATTTCCTGAGCGGCGGCCATGGGGTGGCGAACGCCTTGCTCGGCGGGTGGATCATGAACTGGATCGTGACCCTGGATGACGGGTTTCCCCAGACCATCGGTTGCGCGACCGCAGGGGCGGCCGGGGTGGGTTGCTACGCCTTGCTCGTGCCCGGTCAGGGCGAGTATGCCGGTCCTCACAATGTTAACCAATGGATGAACCCGGCGGCCTTCGCCAACCCGCCGTTTGCAACTACCATTGGTCAAACCAACCTTGCTCCGTTGGGGGGCGCGGGAACACAAGTTGTTGGGCCCGGAATCCATCGCCTGGATTGGTCACTCTTCAAGCAGTTCCAGACGTCGGAACGAACTCGGGTGGAGTTCCGTGCGGAATTCTTCAACCTCACGAATCACCCCAACTTTGCTCTGCCGGCTTACACCAACTACAGCAACACTTCAACTTTCGGCGAGATCACCTCAACAGAAGATAGCCCCAACGACCCGAGGCAAATCCAGTTCGCGCTGAAGTTCTACTTCTAGTAAGCCAATGACGACTGAAAGGTGTGTTAATCTGAGGGGCGGCCTGCACGATGGCCGCCCTTCTTTTTACTATGCGGGAATACGAGAGCCGTGGGCCGTGGCCCCGAAGGGGCCGAAGGTCAGTAGCCGTGGGTGAAACCCACGGGGAGGGTTCGCCCTTCGCTGTTCGACCCCGCCGGGGTCGAATATCTTTCCCGCCGTTTGTCCGTAGATTTCACCGACGGCTAATGATGTTGTTCCCCTTCGGGGAACTTAGGGGTTCGGGCCAGTTGCATTACGAAGAGAAGGCAGATCGGTCGAGGCCAGCACAGGCAGGGGACGGCAAGCCGTCACTCTCCAGGCTTTACTGCTTGCGTGGGCTCACGATGGCGCTATTCGTTTTCGCGGGGGTCTGCCCCAGTCGAGGTGTGGTTCAGGACGCGACGACGACACCCAGCAAGAACGTTACGCGCCCCGAGAGCCGGCAGCAGGGCGATCTGGAAGTCATGCTCAAGCAAGCCGTGGCGCTCAAGCCGGATAGTTTTGAGGCCAACCACCGCATGGGCGAATTCTACCTCCAGGCGGGCAGATTGAAGGCCGGAATTCCCTATCTCGAGAAAGCCCGGCGTCTCGACCCTGCGCATTACGTCAATGGCTACGATTTGGCGCTCGCCTATCTTGAGACAGGTGATCTCAGCAATGCCTCCCGCCAAATACGAGATTTGCTGAGCCGGCAGAACACCGCAGAGCTTCATAACCTGCTGGGCGAAACCGAGGAGAAGGCGGGGCACTATGTGCCGGCGGCCAATGAATTCCAGATCGCCGCGCACATGGAACCGAGTGAGGGATACCTCTTCGACTGGGGGAACGAGCTTCTTCTGCATCGTGGCTATGATCCGGCAGTCAAGGTTTTCACCAGCGGCGTGGAGCGCTATCCCCAGTCTGCCATGCTGCACATCGGGCTTGGGGTGGCTTTTTATTCGCTAGGTTCTTATGACGAGGCGGCGAAGGCGCTCTGCCGCGCCACGGACCTGGCCCCTTCCGATCCACGCCCCTACGTTTTTCTGGGCCAGATGTTCGACATCTCCCTGAGCCAGTCTGACGAGGTGACGAAGCGCTTGAAGCGTTTTGTCGATATCCAGCCTCGGAACGCGCTCGCGAGCTACTACTACGCGATGAGCCTTTGGAAGGGCCAACGCGGGCAGGGCCTGAAAGCGAATAAGGACCAAATCACATCTCTGCTCGAGCGCTCTGCGGCGCTCGACCCGAGATTTCCTGACCCGCACCTGCAACTCGGGATTCTCGATGCTGGCGACGAGAGATATGAGGATGCGAGTCGAGAGTTCCAGCAAGCGATCAGGCTCAAACCGGACCTGGCGGACGCTCACTATCGTCTGGCGCAGGCATACTCGCGGCTGGGAAACAAGAACTTCGCGGCGAAAGAGTTTGAACTCTACCAGCGCTTCCACAGGCAGGAGATGACCGAAGACGAGAAAAGGCGGAACGAGGCGGCGCAGCTTATTTTCAAGATGCAGTAGGAGTCGGGGAGATTCACGCATGACAGCTTTTGCCAAGGATTGTCTGGACGGAAAAACCGTGCTGATCACGGGTGGACTCGGCGCGATTGGCAGGGTCGTGGTCTCAGCACTGCTCGAACATTCCGCGCGAGTGGCGGTGAATGACGTGCTGAGCGTTGAACAAGCCGGACAACTGGGTAAGGAACTCGCCTGGCCAAGCGAGAGGTTGGTTTATGTGCGTGCCGATGTCACCCAGCCCGAGGGCGCCGAGGAGCTTGCGCGGAAAACTCTCGAGGCCTTCGGAAGCCTCGACGTAGCTCTCTGCCATGCCGGGATGGCCCACTCCTGCCCTATTCTTCAATATTCGGAGGAGGAATGGGACAGGATCATGGACATGAACTTGAAGAGCGCGTTTCTGGTGGCGCAGGCTTCCGCGCGGGCGATGGTGGAGCGAGGCATCAAAGGAAAGATCGTTTTCACTTCGTCGTGGGTGCAGGATGTTCCTTGGCCGGATATTACCCCGTACAACGTTACGAAAAGCGGCATGAAGATGCTGATGAAGGGTATGGCGCGGGAATTGGCGGGAAAGGGCATTCGGGTCAATGCGGTGGCTCCCGGGATCGTGGGAGTGGGCATGGGAAAGCGCCAGTGGGACACTGAACCCGATTACCGTCGCCGCGCCGAACGCGCCATTCCTTTGGGCTATCTCCAGCCGCCCGAGTCTGTGGCGGACGCTCTCATCTTCCTTTGTTCCGACGCTTCGGATTACATCACCGGAATAACCTTGCTGGCGGACGGAGGCTGTAGCCTTTACCCGATGGATTGATGCCATGAAAATCACTGCAATCAAGACGCTGGTAGTCAACGCCGAGCTGCGCAACTGGGTATTCGTGAAAGTGGAGACCGATCAGGCAGGGCTCTGGGGATGGGGTGAAGCTTCGCTGGAGTGGAAAACCAGGGCGGTGGTGGGAGCCGTTGAAGACCTCGCTATTCTCGTGGTGGGCGAAGACCCGAGCCGCATCGAGTACCTGTACCAAAAACTCTACCGCGAGTCTTTCTGGCGGCTGGGCGTCATCGGCATGAGCGCGGTCAGCGGCATCGAGCAGGCCTGTTGGGACATTGTGGGCAAGTCGCTTGGCCTGCCTGTATATAAGTTGCTGGGCGGCGCGGTGCGCGAGCGGGTGCGCATGTACACTCACCTGGGCGGCGGGAACATGAAATCGGTTTACGAGACCTTTGACCCTGCGCCGCTCATCGACTTGGCGCTCGCGGTGGTGGCCAAAGGTTATACCGCCGTTAAAGTAGTGTGCGTCCCATACTCTGAGCCTCTCATGAGCCTGTCTTACGTGAAGAAGTTCGCCCAGGAGATCGAACGGCTGCGGCGTGCCGTGGGAGACGGCGTGGACATCATGATTGACTTTCATGGCCGAACCTACCCGGCGATGGCGATCGAGTATATCAACGCGGTTACCGAGTTCCATCCATTTTTCTGCGAGGAGCCCGTGCCGCCAGAAAACGTGGCGGCCTTGCGGGAAGTGCGCCGGGCCGTCCATGTGCCCATCGCCACCGGGGAAAGGCTGGTGACCCGGCACCAGTTCCGCGAAGTCTTCGAGCAGCAAGCCTGCCACATTATTCAGCCGGATCTCTGCCACTGCGGCGGCTTGCTGGAGGGCAAGAAGATTGCGGCCATGGCGGAGGTCTACTATATGGGGGTGGCGCCGCACAATCCTCTGGGCCCGGTAGCCAATGCCGCTGCCCTGCATTTCGCTCTTTCCACTCCGAATTTCCTCATTCAGGAAGATATGCTCAGCGACGTGCCTTGGCGATGGGATGTGGTCCGCCATTCTCTCGAAACCCGCGAGGGCTACTGGTTGAAGACGGCGCAGCCCGGGCTGGGTGTAGAAGTCAACGAAGAGGAAGCCGCAAAGCATCCCTTCCAGCAAGAGTTGATGCCCTCCACCACGACGCGAGCCGCCGATGGCGCGATCCTCGATTGGTAGGAAGAGCAGTGGCTAGTGGTTAGTGGCTAGTGGCTGGTGCCGAGTGCCTACCGCCTACTGCCTACTGCTTACTGCCTACTTCTTAAGTGCCACGACATCGTTTACACGAAGAAGTGCCAATGACATCGTTTACAGACATAATCAGCGGGACGGGGGCGAGAGCTACGGAAGGAGCCCGTAGGGCGACTGGAGTAGCTCTCGCCCCCGTCCCGCGCCGGTCACCTCATGGGGTACTCATACTGCTCAATCAATCGGTCATCGATCCTAACCTGCAGCTTCTGCGACGCCACGTCGACGCTCGCCACGACATACTCATAGATGGCCTCCGAGGGCAGCCGGTACTGCTCCCCAAACACGTCCAGTCGCCCGTCGCTTCGGATGAAGCGCACCAGGTGATAGCGACCCGTCTCGGGCTTGACCAGGGGGTGCCGAGGGGCCTGCCGCGAAGCGGGGAAATAAATTCGGGCTTGGCATTGTTTCAAGGCCATTGCTGGCGTCTGCCCTTGCAATTTGCTGTAGCGGTAACGCGTATTGTGCTTCTGCTCGAAGGCCAGCGACTGGCGGCGGAGATCCTTCTCGCCTCGCACCACCACGCGCCGAAGAAAACCGTTCTGATAGTGGTGGTTGAATTTCTCCACCACCCCGTTGCGCCACGGCTCTCCCCGCGGAATAAACCAAGGCTCGACCCCGTTCAGCAGGCAAAGACGAATCAGAATACCCGTGCCTCGCGGATGTTGTCGGCGGCCATAAAACACCATCTCGTTGTCCGCTTGAACATTTTGCGGAATGCCCAGCCGGCACCAGCTCGACCAGATCGCGTCCACCGTGTGCTGCCCGGCTTTGCTCAACACCGGACTCAGCGCGCAACGCCCGGTTGCCAGATCCACGCTGTTCAAGCTGTAAAAGCGAATCGGCCCTCGCAAATAGCAGGGACCTACAAAGTCCATTTGGTGAACTTCGTTCGCGATCTGCGCGAGAAGTTTCGGATACTTTCTTTCTTTCGACTCGTAACGCCCCGTGCGGCGATGCGTCAGTTCCTCCCGTTGCAAAATCCGGTTGATGGTGCGCAGCGAAGGACGCGACTGCACCCCCCACTCCCTCAACTCCCAATCGATGGCTTGCGCTCCACAAAACAGACCCCGGTTGTACAGGTGAAGCCGAGCCAGTTTCACCGTCTCCACCAATTCGTCCGATACTCGACGAGGATGGGTGTGGGGACGAGTCGATTGGTCCTCGCACCAGGTGGAGGTCGGGGTGGCTCCTTGTCGGAAGCGTTTTACCCATTTGTAAACCCAGGG
>Ga0326728_10001372_pt1 | contig 86615 bp, 47 predicted proteins | sample MB3enrmetagenome_FD_207602 | JGI IMG/M metagenome (GOLD analysis project Ga0326728, IMG submission 207602) | Lab enriched peat soil microbial communities from McLean, Ithaca, NY, United States - MB31MN | ecosystem: Environmental > Terrestrial > Soil > Wetlands > Peat | place: USA: New York...
CGGCGACGGGAACGGCGGGGACGGTGCTGAGCCCGGTCGTGGTGCAGTTGCAGGATGAGAACGGGAACGCGATCGCCGGATCCACAGCGCAAGTAACCATCAGTTCGACTCCGTCGGGCGTGAGCGGCACGTTGACGGTGAATGCGGTCAACGGCGTCGCGGCCTTCAGCAACCTTGTCTTCAATTCATCGGGCACCTACAGCCTGATAGCTTCAGTAAGCGGATTGACGCCAACCACCAGCAGCCCGATTTCTATCGAGACAGGCACAGGGCCCGCGATCTCGCTGACGGCGGCGCTTGCCTTCCCCAACACGCTGACAGGCACGACCTCTTCGGCGCTGTCGGCCACGCTGTCGAACACCGGCACTGCAGCGCTGAACAACATCGTCCCCAGCATCACGGGAACCAACCCCAGCGACTTTGCGCTGACGACCGGAACCAACGCCTGCGGCGCAACGCTGGCGGCGGGTTCGAGCTGCTCGATCTATGTAACCTTCACGCCGGCTTCTGCAGCCAGCTTCTCAGCCACGCTTTCGGTATCCGACAGCGCACCGGGATCGCCGCAGACGGCGGTCTTGAGCGGGACCGGAACCGCGCCCGCGGCCTCGCTGAGCCCGGCACTGAGTTTCCCCAACACGCTGACAGGCACGACTTCGGCGGCACTGTCGGCCACGCTGTCGAATACCGGCACTGCAGCGCTGAACAACATCGTCCCCAGCATCGTGGGAACCAACCCAAGCGACTTTGCGCTCACGACCGGAACCAACGCCTGCGGGTCGACGCTTGCGGCGGGCTCCAGTTGCTCGATCTACGTCACCTTCACGCCGGCCTCTGCAGCCAGCTTCTCGGCCACACTTTCGGTATCCGACAGCGCGTCCGGTTCGCCGCAGACAGTGTCGCTGACCGGAACGGGAACCGCGCCCGCGGCCTCGCTGAGCCCGGCACTGAGCTTCCCCAACACGCTGACGGGCACGACTTCGGCGGCACTGTCGGCCACGCTGTCGAATACCGGCACTGCAACGCTGAACAACATCGTTCCCTCCATCACGGGAACCAACCCGAGCGACTTTGCGCTGACGACCGGGACCAATGCCTGCGGGTCGACGCTTGCGGCGGGCTCCAGTTGCTCGATCTACGTCACCTTCACGCCGGCCTCTGCAGCCAGCTTCTCAGCCACACTTTCGGTATCCGACAGCGCGCCTGGATCGCCGCAGACGGCGTCGCTGACCGGCACCGGAACCGCGTCTGCTCCCTCGACGTGGCCGAATGGTTATAACTACCAGGCAACTTTCACTGTAGCCGCCGGCCAGGTGCCCAGCGCGCAGACCAATTTCCCGGCGTTGATCTCCGGCACCTGGGTGGACTTTGCGACCACCGCCAACGGCGGCAGGATCAACAATACCTGCACGCAGGTGGTGGGCAATAACTCCACTTCCGTGCCCTGCGACCTGATCTTCACTTCAGATGCGGCGGGAACCCAGTTGCTGAGCTGGGAGTTTGAGACCTGGAATGCGGTGACTGGGGCGGCGAACATCTGGGTCAATGTGCCCAACCTGGCGAATGGGACGGTCATCTATGCGTGGTATGGCCAGTCGACGGTGACCACGCTGCAGACCACTCCTTCGGCCACGTGGACAAACTACATGGCCGTGTACCACATGAAGGAGAATCCGGCCGGGATGGCGCCGCAACTGAACGATTCGACGGGTAACGGCAACAACGCGACGATGAACGGGTCTGTTTTGGCCAGCCAGCAGCAGGCGGGCGAGATTGACGGCAGCATCAACTTCGAAGGCGACACATGGGCCAGCCTGGCCAGTTCTTCGGCCTTCAGTTTTGAGCGCACCGATTCGTTCTCGCTTTCAGGCTGGTTCAAGATCGGCTCCAATACCATCGGGTCGCTGTTAACCAAGATCCCGCAACCCATCAATGCTGGCTGGGCGCTGATGCAGTACGCCGGCGCCTCGTCGCCGCAGCTTGCACTCACTTTGTGGGGCACCAACGCAAGCACCGGTGCGTATGCGGAGACCCCGCAGGTGAGCATGGGGGTATGGCACTACGTGGTGGCCACCTATTCGGGGACCGGGAACACTGCGGGAATGAATATTTACGTTGATGGCGTGCAGCAGACCCTGACCACGAAGGAGAACAATCTAGGGACATCCATCCTGAATAACGTCACGCCCGCGATCAATAGCAGGTCAGCAGATGCCCAGAATTCCAACGATGCCATGGATGAGCTTCGCGTTTCGGCCAAGGGCGTGGTGTATTCCGCCGCGTGGGTCACTGCGACTTATAACAACGAAAGCAGTCCGGGAACCTTCTTCACCGCTGTTACCGGGATGACAAATCCATAGCTGTTGAACCGTACAACCCTTAACCTGCACTCCTTCGATGGGCGAAGCTGGTGACTTGATCGTCCCGGTATTTCTGAACCAGCTTGAATGCCGGCTGCGGCTAGGATCAAGGGCTGGAAAAACAATACTAGTCAACACGTTAGTCTATGGACTGCTTCTGTTTCGGTCAGATCGCGGCCGGCTGCGGACTGTGCCGCGCGGATACACGGCCCAGGACCGTAAGCTCATCGTCAACGAACCAGAAGCCGTCACCGTGCGCACCATCTTCAATGAGTTTCTGCGCTTCGGCAGTGGACAAAGTCCGCAGGCTGCTTGGCTTTTCCCGCCATTTACCCTCGGAAGAGAACTTGGAATCCGCAACAGCCTCTTCGAAGTAGCCGCTGCCAGATCCAGGCCGGATGTTGCTTCTCGTCGAAAGGTTAAAACTCTCCCGCACCACTCCGCGACGAAAGGGAATTGCCGAAACTGCCATCAGAGAAGTGCCGACAAAACGGCGCATCTGGGTCCCTCCGGAGAGCGCTCTCCATTTCCATTGCGATCGGGAACCGCGCAAATTTGCGGGGAAATGCCGCGATATTACAGGTTTGCATCTTTTAAGTTATTGATTCTAAATGAAAATGGCGGAGAGGGGGAGATTCTCCAATCTAGGCGATAAAACCCCAATAAATACTGCATTTCCTGATTCATTGTCATGCTGTTGTCATGCTTTTTGAAGTACAATCCCTACATGGAATCCAAATCCGTTACTCTGATGGTTCGCTTCAAGGATACGGACGGCAAGTGGAAACGCAGGCCGGCCGCGCGAGGCGCCAACGGCCGGGTCAAGCCTGGTCATGCGCTGGTGGATGGCAAGGCAGTGGCAGTAAAGGACGGAGCGTACGAGCTGCGTCACTTTGTTGACCGGCAGCCGGTTTACCTTCCGGCGGGCAAAAACGCCGCCGCTGCCGATGTGAAGAGGCAGCAACTAGAGATCAAGAGTTCGGTCAAGGCTCAGGCCAAGCAAGCCGGCATCGAAGTTGTCGAGGCGCCGGAAGGCAAGTCGCTCAAGGCAACGGCCGCGGCCTACATCGACAACGCTCTCAAGCGCGGCGCCAATGAGGCTGCTGCTCAGGCCAGACTAGTCACCAATGAGTTCTTGCGTCTGGTGAAGCTGACAAATGTAGATGAAGTCACCCAGGACCACATTTTCCAATACCACAATTGGATCAGAAAGAATCAGTGCAGTGACCGAACAGTCTCCAATAAGCACATGCGCCTTGCGTCATGGCTACGCTTCGGCGGCATCGATCCGAAACAGATCCCACCCAAACCCAGATACGAAGAAAAGCTGCCCGACGTGTACACATCAGAGCAGACGCATGCCTTGCTGGCTGGGGCGAGTCCGTATATGCGCATGTGCATTCTGCTCGGACTCAAGTGTGGATTACGCGACCAGGAGTTAAGAAACGTTGAATTCCGGGACATCAACTGGGAGTCCAAGACGCTCCGAGTGCGCGCGAAGCCGCAGTGGAAGTTCACCGTGAAGACTTGGGAGCAGAGGGAAGTTCCTGTACCGGTCGACGTACTCGATGCACTTAGGGAGTGGCAGGAAAAGCGTTCCGGACAGACTCTCATTCTGGGGACGAAGAACAGGAAGCCAAACAGCAAGTTGCTGCTGATGCTCAAGCATGTCGCCAAACGAGCCGGCCTGAATTGCGGCCGCTGCGACTCCTGCCTGAAGCGGAAAGAGTGCGAGGAATTCACTTTGCACCGGCTCCGGAGGACCTATCTCACGATGATGCTTCGAGGAGGCGTCGACCTGCGATCGGTCCAGGCTTATGCTGGCCACCGTCTGATCGAGACCACGATGAGATACTTGGCACCAGAGGCTGCTCCTGATGCTCAAGCGAAGGTCAACTCTATCAAGTGGTAGGTGGTAAGAAGGTCCGGCGCTTGAGGCGCCGGACCAGGTTATGCGGCCATGCGGTGGCCGTTGATCCAGGCAATGATTTCTTCCCGGTCAAACAAAACGTTCCCGTGGAGGTTAATCGATGGGATGGTTCCGGCCGCGGCCCATTTGTAAACCGTCTTCTCGGACTTGCGGACGGCCTCTGCTACTTCAGAGGCAATCAGCAGACGCGGTAAGACGGTGATTGGGGTTATGCCGACTAACTTTCGCCGGCGTGGTTTATTCCCAGTTTGATTAATAGACTGCTGGTTGTTAACTTCCATTTTATGAACGGCAAGCCTCAGAGCGAGGAATGCCAGCAGGGCCCAATACGCCCCACAAACATAATAGAGCCCAGCCAGCATTCCTGCCTGTTGCCAAGGTCGCACGGGGCTGCCGTGGCCGCCATCACCAGAAGACCTGAGATCCGAACAACAATGTTCCGGCGGGTTACAACTTAGTTTTGATGATATGAATATTTCTGCGATTCTTCTTGACAATATATATGACTCAAATTAAACTAAGTTCGCGGTGAGCGTTTGGATTGACAACACAGGAGCTGGCGTCGGAACCGTAATCCTGGTGCCATTTCCCGAACAGATAAAACGCTTTACTAACTCGCGCGTGACCTGTCGGCATGGTACCCAGCCGGATGACTGCCTCGACGGCGTGGCGACCCCTTGGAGGCCCGGCGCGGCGGAAGAAGACGTTTTGCGCTTCGCTTAGCCTGGATTCCGGTGGACTTCATACTTAAAGTAAAGCATTGAATACAAAAGCCTTATCCAGCAGGGGGTTGATGTGATTTGAGTATAGCTAAAGAGCTTTAAGTTTGTAAGTACTTGAATTTGAGTGCTTTAAGCATGCTTAAATCTAGTCTTGTATCGTAAAGCCTTTGGCTTTACTATACTTAAGCTATAGATCGTAAAGACTTTAGGTATGCTTACTTCAAGCTTACTTGCTTAAATCTAACCTTACTTAAATACAAACCCATTTAGTAACGCGCGCGAGGAGCGACCCAGGAGCACCGCAGCGACGCCTAGTGCTGAGCCAGGTCTCCGAACGCCGGGTTATCTCGCTCAATCACCTCCATTGAATGTTCATGATATCAAAACAAATCTGAGTCGAGTCAGTATGGTGTTGACCGCTGTCAGGCAGTCCAACCAGCAAGACCGCGTCTTCGTGTAGTTAATAAAGCGATTTACTAACTCCAAGATGTACGCATGGCTTCCGAGCTGGACCCTGATCCATGAATAGGGTCTCCCCAGAACTGGGGTACCCAGTGCCGGCTGCCTCGCTGGTTCTAACCCATTGAAACTAAAGAGGGTCCAAAAATGGACCCGCTCAGTCACAGGCAGCTGGTCGATCCTAACACCTTTAGAATCATCATTGCCCAAATCTGGGCATACCCAGGCGCCATCAAATCCACTCGGCCCAGTTTTGGGCTCAGTGCTGCAGTGCTTCCAACTCGGCTGAGAATTCAGTCCAGTCTCATGCGGCCAGCGACCAGCTGACTTTTCAGCCGGTCAAATGTGGTCACAACTGCCACCAGCCAGTTCGCCAGGCCAGCCGAATACGGTTGATGATCTGAGCTATGGCCGGGCGCCAACGCGCCGGCCGCGGGTCAGGATCAGAAGAAGTACCAGAATCGGAAAGGCTATTTCTAGGCTTTGGAACGAGGCTGCATATTGCTAAAACTGATGAAAGGACCAAGCGCTTCAGGTGTCTGTGCTCGGTCCGAGCCCGATAAGATCGAAACTTTCAAATTAGGGGATTAAGGAAATGATGAACGAAGAAGAGATTAGAAAGTTGCTTCAAGACCCGGAGGCTGTGATCGAGATTGGCGATCACGAGCCACCTCGCACTCTTGGACCCTGGGCCCACGTATGTTTACTAGGCTGCGGTCTCAGCGCGAAAGATAGAGAGCGAGACAAGGATCGCGCTAAGAAACGTGCCCGTGAACGCGAAGCACGCTTGAGGGCGCAGCAAGCGAAGGTTTGATCGTCTGGCCGTGCGCCGCAGCCGAGAGATATTGGTCAACATCTATTCCGGCAAAGAGAGCGTCTCGCAGCATGCCAAGTGGGGAGTCTTGGAGTTCTCGGCGTGTTCTATATCACAATTGTTGCGCTCCTCGAACAAATAGAGTTATAGTCCTCTTCGGCGGGCTTTTACCCGTCACACAAGGGATGCTCATATGGATGAGCATCCCTTTGTTTTTGAGCGGCCCTTTAAGGAGGGGGCCTGAAGATGGAGTCGTTTGAGCGAGAAGAAAGAATCCGATCGCACGCCTCTGGGATGCCGACGGAGTTTATACGCATAATCAACCAAATGGAAATGGCGATGCCGGCAGTGGGGATGGCAGATAAGTCTGCCACCCTCGCCAAGCTGCACGCGCAGGTCATCATCGCAAACGCCTCGGCAGGGGAATACCGGCAACATGCTGCGGAGCTTGAGTGCTTCATTGCTGACCGTAAGTCGATTTTGGAGAGTGAGTAAATGGGAGACCAAACGAGAATCAACTGGGCAGACCGGACTTTCAATCCTTGGGAGGGCTGCACCAAGCTTACGGATGGCTGCGAAAACTGCTATGCCGAAGAACGGGATCGCCGCAACCTCACGGAAGAGGTGTGCCATTGGGGGAAGGGTGCGCCTCGGCGGACGACATCAGGCTCGAACTGGCGGAAACCACGCAGCTGGAACATAGAAGCTGAGGCGCACGGTAACCGGCAACGAGTCTTCTGCGCCTCCCTTTGCGATTGGGCAGACGCGGAGGCGCCAGAAGGGGCTCTGTCCCGTGTCTGGGATCTGATTCGGGAAACCCCGAACCTAGACTGGCTGCTCCTTACGAAGCGGGCAGGACGCATCCGCCAACTTTTACCGCCAGATTGGAACGAAGGTTATCCCAACGTCTGGTTAGGCGTTACCGTTGAGAACCGAGCGCATGGTCTACCTCGCCTGGACGTGCTCCGCGATATTCCTGCAGTCTGCCGTTTCGCGAGTATCGAGCCTCTATTGGAGGATCTGGGTGATGTCGACCTGACCGGCGTCGCGTGGGCGATTGTTGGCGGTGAAAGCGGCGACAATGCGCGGATTTTCCGGCCCGAATGGGCGGAATCGATCGTTCGTCAATGCCGAGAGCAGGGAGTCGCGCCGTGGATAAAACAGCTGGGTGCAAACCCGGAGTATTTAGGGCGAGCTCTGAACCTTGAAGATCCAAAAGGCGAAAACTGGGACCAATGGCAAGAACGGCTGGATCATCTCAAACTTCGAGAACTCCCGAGCGTTGACATCGCATCGCCTTGCACCATTCAAATGCGCCAACTCGAGGCTCGCATGCAAACGATGGAACTCGGATTGGCCCAGCTTGCCGCTGACTTGGAACCAACCTCTGCCGCATCCGAACGTACACTGCGATCCAGGCTCCTGGAGTCTGAACGTAACCTGTTCCTTACCCGTAGGGAAAAGGCCGAGATTCTTGTGGCCTACAAGGCGCTCTATGGACCACTCCGGAAGTGGAGTGAGTTCGTCAAGATCGTTGGAATTCCTCGTCGGACTTCCTACGACTTGCTGCAAGTAGTAAGTGCGGCCGAGGAGGAGATGAACAGCGATTGTGCGGATTCCGCACAATCGCGAGACGACGGTGAATTCGTCTACGCATTCGACGCCGCAGTCGAAAAGGCCGTCAAGGCCCTGACTCGCCTGTTTCGTAGGTTACCTGAGGCGCAGCGGCATCGAGCTATTCTCGCCACCATGGATCGGCTTGGAGCAAGTACATCCCTGCCAAGGGCAGCTTAACTGAGGCAATTTGAGGGCCGTGCTGAGCGGCCCTTGAAGTTTCATTCGGCATTTCTACGCCGCTTTACCCGCAAGGGATATGGGCTGTTTCAGAACCAGCCCCGGAATAAGCGCCGTAGTGTTCTTGATACGTCAAGATCGCTGCACATGGTTGGTCCTATCTCAGCTGAAGCAGGTGCAGCATACAATTCGAGGGGTGGTTGGTGAAATGTCTGCACTAGCCTATACTTGGGAAATCCAGCAGCCGAGGAATCTTAGATCCGCAATTCCAGATTTTGAGGCCCTTGAATTCACGTCACCGACCAGCGCTCCAAAGCATCCTGACCCAATCTAGTGTGGTTGCTGCAGCGCACACCACAATCTAGTGTGGTTTTCGCGACTTGATGGAGTTAAAACCACCAATACCACGATAATGGATCGTTTTCACGTGGCCCGATCCTCATTTACCTGATTTCATGATGTTGGCCTATACTAGAGCGGCCAATCCATCACCTGAAAACCTGACAAGTGTGCTAAAACCCTCAAGGGTAAGCACGGAAAACACGGGACCCCGGCCTACCCTTGCAGATTCGCAAACCCTCATTAGCTATGCAGCTGCTGAGGTGTTCTCGGTCTGGTTTTCGACCAGCTGCGAACCCACCGGAGCCGGCGTGACCACCTTGAGGGAGGTCAAACGGATGTGGAATTCGCGGCCGGAGCTGTTACGCATCTGCAGGCCAGTGGATGGGGGAAAGCTGGTAAGTTAGAGGGCCGGAGTTCACCGGCCCCCCAGTTAGTCATCACGAGCGGGAATGGTTTTTCCGGAGGATGTCCTCCATGAGCAGTTGCGATTCGGCCAGGATTGCTCCGCTACGTTTGAGTACTGTCGACATGGCACGACCTGGATAGAGGCACGGATTTGCAAGGAACAAACCCAGCGCCTCAAAGTGGACACGTTTCAGCTCGTCTACAAATTGAAGGCCCCGCTCAATCTCTACCCAGGCGGGTCGATTCTGAAAAGCCAGCTCATTTAGTTGATAAATGCAGCGGCTTTCTGCGCAATGAAGCAAGTTACGAATGCTTTCGAAAGAACTTACAGTCATAAGATCTCCTTTTTCTTGTTGCGTAATCAGCCGGGCTATTGCCCTCCGTTACGGTTAGATCGAGGGGCAGACGAACCGGAATGTTCGCATGCACAGACGCAAAGGCCCAGGACTTTGCCTGGGCCATAGATAACAGCGTAATAACTGATGGTTAGTCTGCCTTGCGCACAGCTTCGAGGGAGACCTCATGACGTGCCTTGGCAGACTCGAGGCGAGTCTTGGCCAGCTCACCATTGCGGGCGCGCTCTCCGGCTTTGAGGCAGGCGACGCCGAGGCAGACGACGATTTTGCCGGCCGTGGTAAGTGTCTTGTCAGCCACCTTATTGACGACGGGGACGACTTTGGTCTCAACCTTGGCCAGCGGCCGGCCGATGAAACGCATGACGAAGGTGCTGTCGATCGCTCTGACCATCTCAGGGCTCATGACGTTCTCGTTGGTGTTGTTGGTTGCAGCGATGGAATTCGAAGCAGTGACGTTCTTAACAGCAGTGGTTGCCACAGTATTCTCCTCGTTTTCTTTGGTTGGGCAGGCCTCGAGCGTGCTTGCAGCTTGCATGCTTGCGCCTAGCAGGTTTTGGGAATTAGCACCGGGTGGGCTCGAACTGAAAACGCCCATAAGGGTACCCATCAATTACCAGGTCTCTCTCTAGTGCCAAGCATTTTTGGCCTCGCGTGCGGACCCCTTCCCGTGTAAGCGCCTTATCTTTTGTGTTCGGGAAAACACTTATCGGGTTGGGTGAATCTCCGACAGTCAATTCGCATTTGATTTCCACGAGCTAACGCAATGACAACTTGTCGTTGCCAATCCGTGGTCAGAGATGGATGGTCCCGGTGTGGGCAGCGGCGGAGTCGGTATTGGCAACAACGACATGAACCTCCAAGCTGCTGCTCCAGACAGTGTGCCGGTCAATGAATTAGTGCGCGAGTAGTATTATCTTCTTCCCGTAGAGACAAAAGCCGCGCCCACATTTGAGCTTCCCGTATACCCATAGCCGCCCTCAAATGGGAAAGGCGGTCCTCCGCAGGTGGAACGCCGGGGCTCGACACGATGCAGACTGTCCGGCGGCGGGTCCGCGCGGCGGGTGCGGGTATGAGCCGTGTCTCCCCGCTCCGGTGCCCTTGCGGTGCCCTCTGCGGGGCATGAATGAGGAACAGTGTGATCCATGAGGCCATGGCCGAATGGTGAACGGGTGAGGGGTGCGAGCCGCAGGCTCGAGGGGGGCGGTACTCTGCCCCCCTGTATCCCCCCTTCCCAGATTCACTTGCGGTTGTGTCTTTGGAACACTCGGCTTACACGTCAGTCTGGGAACATGACCAATGCTGTCGAGATTCAACTGAACAGAGAGCCGGGCGCGGAGCATCAGCCCGGCGGCAAAGTGACAAGTGGTGCCAAGCGTCGGGCCGGGAGACCACGAAAGGAAGCCCCGGATCTGATGGGCCAGAAATACGATGACGCGATCATCATCGGAATCGACCCCGGCCCAAGGAGTCAGCGTGGGGTTCGTGTCGAAATTGTGTGTAAGCGGTGTGGCGTTATTCCGACGATCGAAGTTGATGGCGAGTTGCTGCCACGTTACGTTCGCCTGTCTGACTTGCAGAATGGCCACACTGTCTCTTGCGGATGTCTGAAGGTTGAGAACTTCAATAAGTGGGTGGCCCGTCAGGCAAGCAAGTTGGATGCCGATGTCGTGGCAGCAATCTGGTCCGAGCGCAACAACGGCAAAAGCCGGAAGGCTGTGGCGAAGGCCAGACGGCTGCCGGAGGCGGTTGTGGATGCGGCCCAGCGCCTGTACCAGAAGAGTTTGATTGGCGATACGCAGGAGCAACAATCGGCAGAGGAGATGCAGGGGGCAGATTTGCAGGCTGGACGGGTTCTCCGTGAGGTCGAGGAACGCTCCACATGGGGATGGGTGCGTGCTGGCAAAGGTCGTTACAAGGGCGAACTGACGAGAAGTGAACTGCGGATGAGTGACGGCAAGCTGATAGGTTCCCTGGCCGGGTTCTATCAGGAGTGCAAGCAATTTCAGGAGGGACACGACGGTACAATGGGTTCCTCAATCGGTCTGTTTATCGCTTTGTGCGAGCGCACCTTGGGGAATCGCCGGGACCGCAGCGAGCAATTCAGGGAACAGCGGCACCAGAATGAGCAGCGCTATCAGCAGCTTGAGATCCAGAACCTGCGCCAGTTGATCGACGCACAGAAAGCCGCTAAAGCGGCGTGACCCCAGGGCAAATCACAAGCGAATTGACGGGCAATTCGCGGCGTTCGCGAGGAAGAAAAACGGTCTGGGAACTAATGCGCCGGGGGAATGGCGCAGCCGGGTCACTTTGTGCGGCGGCATCAATAATTGGAAGCGAATTGGGAAGGGAAGTGGGAGTAGACAAGTCGTGAGGGTCCATCGTTGGACCGAAGCAGAACCAGGTGTCGCTCTATCCGGGGGAAGAAAATACACTCGCGCGCGCAGGGCGAGCCCAACCAGGACTGCGTCGGAAAACATGACACGCCTGAAAGTCAAGGACTCCCAACGCAATAGCCCAGGCGGGTTCTCTCTAGAACTTGAGAATGACCAATCAGAAGGCCACTCTCAAGCTGAAGAAAGCGCCCAAGTTTATCCCCGAGCACGCTAAACCCACAGCTCTCCTTAAGTGAGAATCAACGGCTTCATGCCGAGAACGAGCGGCTGCTAGAGCAGTTCGCACGGTGGGCGTTCAACGCCTATGTGCGCGGGATCGGAGAGAGTGAACTTAATCGGCCACTCCCCGAGATCGACCGGCGTCAGACACCTGTGCTGGTTCGCTCCGCAGCAAGTGCCAAACGTCGCTAGGTGTGGTCACCAAAGGCCGATTGCTGCCTCACCTTACGAGCCCTGCGGAGCCACTCTTCGGTGGCTTCGCGCAGGAAGGTTGTAATGTCTTGATCGAACTCCCGGCTCAGATCGGTCAGCTCTTCCCACCAGGAGAGCGGAACACTGAATTGAATCTGCCTCTTCGGTTCCTTCGACTTCCTTTGTAGAGACGCTGGCACTTCGACGGCATCCGTAGCGCTGCCTACATCCGTTGTCATGTAAGACCCCTCCCTGAGCGTGATGTTGGCAATGGCCAACACGCCAATAACAGCGTACACGCGATGATCTGAGAGTGTCCACTGACATTCGAGTACGACTTGGAGATCGCGTTCGGGCCTTGCGGCGTGAACGGGGCTGGACCCAGGTTGAGATGGCCGAGATGCTCGGGATCGATCGAAGCTACCTGTCGGAGATCGAAACCGGCAAGAAGGACCCGAGCCTCCGGGTCCTGAAGACGATTGCGGATGGATTTGAAATGAGCCTGTCCCATTTGCTTAAGGGATTTTAATGGGGGTGGGGCAGGAATACGCTCCCGCCCTTTCGGTCAAAGGGCGCTTGAAAGGATGGGGCGCGAATGCCTCCATGCGCGAAGCGTGGGAGGCGGCCCTCGCGGAAGCACGCCTCGATGATGGAGACCACGTTGCTCCCGCAAGAATCCGCTACGCTTCTCCGGCGCCACGCAGATGAAAACTTCGGAGGCTTTCTATGCTACTGCAAGCGCGGTGCATCGAGCGCTCTGCACGTCGGCCTGGCATATGACTCAAAAAGGCACATCATCGTCATCCGAACTTGGACGCTCCACAGGAACGTAACCATCAGAGTAGATCCAACGGCAGATGAAGGCTTCCTCGCCGGGTTCTACCTCGACTTCGTCGTCGTTTTGAACGAATGGCAGATTGGCCAACGCCAGAACCAAGGTTTCAGCTGCAGGATCGTTGGCGGGGAAACTGAACATCACATAGGGGTCCATGCCATGGACGTACTTGATGCCTAGCTTAATGGAGCCCTTCACGAATGATGCCGACCGACTCACTATGAGTCGGTTGAATTCACCTGCGCCTCTGTAGATGATTGGGCAATCTCTGTTGCACCTAGAGCGCGCCGAATGCTGGCAGCATGTTGTGGTTCGGGTAATCGAACAGAGCCTGGCCTTCCCAACTGTCCGATCCTAGACTCGCATTGTCGACATAGAACCCGCCCCAATAAACTACGCCGCCGCCGTCGCTGTACGACGTAACCAGATCGATCAGGGCCTGAGTCACATCGTACTGGCCGGTTGGCGTATTGGGGTAGACAACACCGCTGGATATCCCCCAATTCCAGGCATAACTGAACTCGACGATCCATAGCTGCTTGCCGTAGCGGTTGTGCATTTCGTTGAGGGTCGCCGTGATATCTGAAAGGTCGGTGACGGTGGAACCGTTGAGGTTCGGGTAATAACTGAGGCCAATGATGTCGTAGTTCACGCCTTGGGCATTAAACAAGTCAAAGAACTCCGTACACCATGAGGCCCAAGCTCCGCCTGGAATGTGGATCACGATCTTGGTCGTGGACGAGACCGCCTTGACCCCAGCGATTCCGGCTTTCACAAGGCCGATGAACTGCGTATACAAAGCCGGATTCTGAACAGTCCCATTTGAGTTGAAGTAGATCGGGCCGCCCGTCGGCCAGAAGAGTCCGTCTCCAACCTCATTGCCGATCTGAACGTAGTCTGGCAGGGCGCCTGCTTCCTGAAAGGTTTGCATAACCGTGGTTGTGTAGCTCTGAACGGTGGTCAGGAGCTCTGAGTAGCTCTGTCCCTGCCAAGCCGCTGGGGTGTCATGGTAGGTTCCAGAGTCCCAGTTGTCGGAATAGTGGATGTCCAGGAGTATTTTCATGCCATGCTGCTTTGCGCTCACGCCCTGGACTACTGCATATGATAAGGTGTTGACCTCGACACCGGTCATCGGTGGATTGACGAAGAGGCGGATGCGCGCCACGGTCCATCCGTGCTGCTGAGCCAAGGCCATGGGGTCGACCGCGTTGCCGTTGGCATCGTGATAGACAGTGCCTGACTGTACCTCAATTGGAATCTCGGAGATGTCGCCGCCGTGTTCGATTCCCGGTCCGGCTGAGCCGGAGGAGGTACTTGTAGATGAGGCTGTCGAGGACGAGCAGGAGGAAAGCACGCAGGCTGCGCACAGGGCAGCGGCAAAAAACAAACTCCTCGCGGCGCCGGAATTGCGGGCAGCCGAGGCGAGTTTGCGCAGGCGGAAACCGGCGAGCGGCAAGACAAAGCGCGGAGCGGATTTACGGTCACACATACAGTACTCCGTCCTTCCCTCGCCAACAGCAAAGGGCGCGACACACGGTAGAACTGGATAATCTCTGTTGCACCTAGAACACGGTGAATGCTGGCAGCATGTTGTGGTTTGGGTAATCGAACAGAGCCTGACCTTCCCAGTTGTTCGATCCTAGACTCGCATTGTCTACATAGAACCCGCCCCAATAAACTACACCGCCGCCGTCGCTGTACGACGCAACCAGTTTGATCAGAGCCTGGGTCACGCCTTGCTGGCCGGCTGGCGTATTGGGATAGAGGGCGCCCCTCGATATCCCCCAGTTCCAGCCATAGCTGAACTCGACGATCCATAGCTGCTTGCCGTAGCGGTTGTGCATTTCGTTGAGGGTCGCCGTGATATCTGAAAGGTCGGTGACGGTGGAACCGTTGAGGTTCGGGTAATAACTGAGGCCAATGATGTCGTAGTTCACGCCTTGGGCATTAAACAAGTCAAAGAACTCCTTACACCACGAGGCCCAGAGACCGCCCGGGATATGGATCACGATCTTTGTCGTCGAGGAGACCTGCTTTACCCCGGCGACTCCGGCCTTGATGAGGCCGATGAATTGTGAGTACAGCACCGGATTCTGAACCGTTCCGTTCGAATTGAAGAGGATTTGACCGCCGGTCGGCCATAGGAATCCGTCTCCGATTTCATTGCCGATCTGCACATAATCCGGCAGGGCGCCCGCTTTCTGAAAGGTCTCCATGACCGTAGCTGTGTAGTTCTGAACGGTGGTCTGAAGCTGCGAGTAGGTCTGGCCCTGCCATGCCGCCGGAGTGTTGTGATAGCCCGGATTGTCCCAGTTGTCCGAGTAGTGGATGTCGAGAAGCACCTTCATACCATGTGACTTCGCGCTCTGCGCTTGCGCGACCGCATATGAAAGGGTATTCACCTCCACTCCCGTCATCGTGGGATTCACAAAGAGGCGGATGCGCGCCACGGTCCACCCGTACTGCTGGGCCAGTTCCATGGGATCGGCCGCAGTGCCGTTGGCATTGTGATAGACGGTGCCATTCTGTTCTTCAACCGGAATCTCCGAGATGTCGCCGCCCACTTGGATATGGTTCACGGGCGGAGGAGGAGGGGCAGGATCTGCGTGCAGTGAACTGTTCTGTACTGCGAAAGCGGGATCGAACACGGAGACCACAGGAAGAGCGTTTCCGTCCTGATCGAAGAACCCCCAGGGTTCATCCCAGCCTTCCGCAACGGCCTTGGACCAGAAAAACCCCGCGCCCAGTCCATTGGGAATAGACCGTAGCACCTGATTCAGGGCGATCAGAAATGCCTTCTGGCCGTCGGGACTTTCCTCAAACTCGGGCTTCTTGTTAATTTCGCTTCCCGGTGTGTAACGAAAAGCGGTCTCCACAATCACGATCGGATGCCGGTATTGCAGAGCGAGATCGTGGAGGGTGTTGCGCATCGAGGCCAATCTGCTCCACTGCCACGACGGGTAGTACGACAGCCCAATCACGTCGAAAGGCACGTGATGCGCGATAGCATTGTCGAGAAATCCGCTGATCACGGAATTGTCGTCGGTCTTATCGACGTGAAGCAAGATGAGCGGCCGGGGAAGGGGCCCGCGGCCGGCGTCGACGCCGTCGATCCCCGCCTTCAACAGATCGGAGAATTTGTACCAATCCTGGCTGCTTCCGTCCGGCCATAGAATGCCCCAGGTAATCTGATTCCCGATCTGCACCATATTCGGCATGACTCCTGCCTGCGCGAACTGCGAAATCACGTCTTTGGTATAGGCAAAGACCTGCTGAACCAGCTCTTTGTGCTTAAGCTTCTTCCAGGCCTCAGGGATCGGCTGATGACCCGAATCTGCGCTCGCATCCGTGTAGTACAGGTCGAGTAAGATATGAAAGCCCATCGCCCGGGAGCGCTTGGCCAGGGTAATCGTGTAATTGAGGTCATAGGGCAGTTTGTCCTGACTTGCCGCCGGGTCATGCGCAACACGCAACCGCACCCAGTTGAAGCGGTGTTCGCGCAGAATCAGGAGCACATCCTTGGTCTCTCCCGCCTCTTTGAAATTCACTCCGTCTTGCTCGCACTTGCCCAAGTCGGAGATGTCGGCGCCGATTACCTGCGCCCGGACCATGCAAGATAGGGTGCACGCTAGAAAGACCGCTACGGTGAACTTCCAAAAGGAACGCACAGCAAACCTCCTTGCCGCCAAAGGCCAGCTCACACCAGCGTCACTTTAAGCACGGTCGAATAATCCGCCTGAGGATGAAAATGCTTCGGCATCTCCACCTTCAATCCCTCCGGCCGCTGGCTCCACTGCACGGATTCCCCGGTTCCCAGAAACTCCACCTTGGCGATCTTCCCGGGTTGCGTGGGCGCGGAGAGCCCGAGCGACTTGACCAGGATCGGCCCCGATGGCCAGCCAAGCGTCAGCGCGTAAATGACATTGTTCGCCTTGTTGCGCGTGAAGCGAATGTCCGTGGGCCCCACGCCGCCGAGATCGTAATAGCCCTGGCGGTTCCACAGATTTGTAGGGCCTTCGCCGTAGACCTTCCATGGCCGGGTGTCGTAGATGGCCTCGCTGTTGGTCTGCATCCAAGCGGTGATGCCATCGAGGACTGCGATCTCCTTGCTGTCGATGGTGCCATCCGGCCGGCCGGGAATGTTGAGCACGAACGTGCCGTTCTTGCTCACGATGTCGATGAGCCAGTGAACCACATACCCCGGGTTCAAATACCAGCCGTACTTGTCCCCCTGCTCGTAAAGTTTGCGATCGTAATGCCAGCCGCCGATGCAGGTCTCCGATTGCCAGGGATAGACCATCTGCTTCAGTTCCTTCGCGCCTCCGCGTTCGTAATCGGCGACGACGGCTTTGAGATGCTCGTCTGCGACTCTTTTGATGGTGACCACGGCCTGCGTCCTGCCGCCGTTCTCTCTCAGGCTCTTGTTGTAGAGGTAGGCGGCCAGGTTCATTCCCGCCCAGCCCAGAGGAAAGCCTGCGTTGTCGAAGTAGACCAGGTCGGGGTTGTGCCGATCGATCAGGTCGCGCGTCCGGTCGTAGAAGTTCTTGACGTAGGCAATGTCCGGCAGAGCGTCGATGGGATGCTTGACGCCATAGAGCCGTTGCGGATCAAGTCCGTTCCACCATTGCCCGTTACCTTGGGCAGCGGTCAGCGCGCCGTCGTAGGGAACGCCCTTCATAGAACCGGAGTGGTCGACGTCATGAGCTGGCTGAAACCACCACCAGTTGCGCGCCTGGTGAACCGTGACCCCAAAGCGCATGCCCTGCTTCCGCGCCTCGGCGGCCCAGCCGCCCACCACGTCGCGCCGGGGGCCAAGGGCCACCGAGTTCCAGGGATGGTACCGGGAATCCCAGCAGTCGAAGCCGTCGTGGTGATTGGCGAGTGCGATGAAAATCCGCGCCCCGGCCTTCTGATAGCGGGCGATGAGCTCCTTGGGATCCCACTTCTCGAGCGTCCATTTGGCGCAAAGATCCTTATATCCAATCTGCGACTGCGGCCCGTAGTGGCTGCGGTGGTATTGGTATTGCTTCTCGCTCTCGATGTACATATTGCGCCCGTACCAGTCGCCGTCCTCAGGCACGCACTGCGGGCTCCAGTGGGCCCAGATAGCGAACTTCACATCCCGGTACCACTCCGGCGCTTCGAACTCGAGCAGGGAATCCCAGGTGGGCTTATATGGGCCATCTCCCGCGAAGCCGGGGATGGGCGACACCAAAGGCACGCCATCGAACGATCCTTCCGGAACCGGCAGCTCGGGCGGATTGCCCCAGTCCGATGGCTTCCATGAAGCCTCATCCAGACCGGCCTGAACCACCTTGCCTTCGACGAGCTTATAGAAGACTCTCTTTTCGGGATCCTGGGCGCAATATGCGGCGTAATCCTGAACGAACTGATTGAACCCTTCCGGCAGTAGCGGCTGCTCACTTCGAACAATCTGTGAGAAACTTTGCAACGCCTTCGATGCGGCTGTAGCCGCCAGGAGCGTGCAGAAATCCCGTCGTCTCACTCTGTTCTCCTCTGGTTTCTTGGGTGGAAGCGATGAGGCATACGACAGAAAACCCGGGTAGCGTTCCGAGGAGACACCACCCGGGGGCCGGCTCACTCCTGCTTTTTACTTCGCCTAGAAGTTGAACCTCGCCATCAGCGAGAATTCTCTGTGGCCGGTCTTATTGTCGATCGTTCCGGCTGGGTTCGTGCTCTGCGTCGCGCCGGTGTCGTCAAAACCCATGTACATGTTCGGGTCATAGGCCTTAAACCAGTTCCAGGGATGATTGAAGAGGTTGAAAGCTTCTCCTCGGAATTCGAGGGTCCGCTTGTCCGCGAGATTGAACGACTTGTATAGACCGGTGGAATCATTGATGTAAGCCGGTCCGTGAATGTACGGGAGGCGATAGACTCCATTCGATAGTAGAGTTGGTCCGGCGAAGCACTTGGGATTGAAATACTGATCCTTGCCCAGTCCCTTACGCGGATCGCATGTGAGTTTGGGAACGGCTACCTCATCCGGAGTTCCAGTAGCAAAGGAGCTGTAACTGCCAGGAGTGTAACCCGTAGTCGGATCCGCAGCAGCCCAGATGCCGATTGTGTTCTGATTGACCGAATACTCGGATCCGAAGTTGTTGCCGATGGGTCCGCCTGGCATGGCCTGGAAGATGCCGGAAACGTGCCAGCCGTCGAGGGCTGCATTTCCAAGCTTGTGATTCCCAAGATGATTCTTGCTCACGCTGGGCAGACTCAGATAGTAAGAAAGGCTCAGGATTTGCGTCCGGTCGAACGGAGCCGGGCCGTACCAGCGCTTCATGTTGAACGCGTCTTCAGCGTTGTAGGCGAGTGTCTTACCAAACGTGTAACTGCCCCAGTAATTCAGCCACCCTTTCTGCCTCGTGACGGTTAATTGAAGGGCGTTGTAGTTCGAGTTCAGGTTATGTCTCGTTACGGCGATGTCGCTGTAATTGGTATAGGGCCGATAGAGCTGATCGTAGTACGTGCCGTACCACGGGCCGGTCTCGCTACCCTGGGGAACGGCGTTGGTAATTCCCCAACCGAGAAGATTGTGACTTGAGTTGGCTACGTAATTCGTCTCTATCTTGTTGGCGCCCCAGAAGAGGTGCGATACTGCCAGATTCCATGAATAGGTGACTGGCGCGCGATGATCGGTAGGATCGGCTGTTCCCCAGACGCTGGGCAGCGCTGTGGAGTAATTGAGTTGGGAAAGCCCGCTCAGTGTATACCCGGGCGACGAACTTGCCCACAGACTGACAGCTTTGAAGAGGGGCGGCGCCTCAATTGCAGCGAAGGCATTAGTGGCGGGATCCACATAGTAATTCGTCCCAAAGCCGCCGCGAATGATGGTTCTACCGCTTCCGGAGATATCGTAAGCAAATCCAGCGGCAGGTGCCCACTCGAAACCGAGCGGCCTCCAACCGGAGAGAGGCACCGACGGAGTTGTGGCGTGATTCTGCAATCCCGAGTAGGCGGTGTAGGTTGAGGACGGATTGTATGCAGCAGGATTGAAGATGGTGATTCTGCCGCCGCGATCATACCACCAGCCAATATGATCCACGCGAAGGCCATAATTCATGGTTAGACGTTTTTTGACCTTCCATGCATCCTCGCCGTAAAAGTCAAATCGATTGTTCTCCATCCCTGCCTCGATGTTCGAACTCGATTGGGTGTAGTTCGAGGTATATCCCAGGAGCAGATCGGCCCAGTCGTTTCCGGTATACGAGCTGTAACTTTCCGTATCGATTGAACCATTGGCGTTGCCGGCGGTTAAATTGTTAAACCGCCCCATTTGCCAAAACACGCCGAACTTGATGAGATGCACGCCCATCAGTTTAGTCAGGCCTTCGCTCATTGTGTACATATTCTGCGCGCTCGTGAATCCAGGAACCTCGTTACCGGCCAGATACATGTCGCCGAGATTTTTCTCAAACGAGACGTTCGGTAGGATGCTGCTGTGGGTCTGAAAGAGGTTGCCGTAGGGATAGTTGAGCGCCGGGACCGAAACAGCCGCCACGTTCGACAACGTAAAGCCATAGCCGATCCGGGTATACACGAGTGAAGCTTCGTTGGTTAGCGACGGACTGAGAACATTGGTCAGCGTCATGTTCACTGAGTTCGAAGCATTCTTCAAGGTCTGAGCCGCCGGATACGGCGTCTGGTTCCACTGATTCCACGGACCATACGGTGACGGAACGCTTTCGTTTTCGTGGTTGTAACGGATTGAAGCATGGGTGTTTTCGGTCGCAGCGTAGTCGACCTTGAGGGTCTCTTGGTTGCGCGGTTCCGAGACCACGTAATCGGTAATGAGGTTGAAACCGCCATGGGCCGACGGATCAGCATTCGGCAAAGGCAATGCGTTGAGCAGGATCTTGCCGCCGGGATCAATCACGCTGGAGTTGATTTGTCCCCATCCTTTTGCCCCATTGCCGCACACGGTCCAGATCGTATTGCAGGGATTACTTCCCACCATCCAGTTCAGCCAATTGTTTTGCGGACCCGAAAGAGCGGTCAGGTAAGCGGAATCGCTGAAATCACCCATGCGCATGGCGGCGGTGGGCACAACGGATGAACGCGGAATCAGGTCAACATGCTGCTGAGAAATCTCCGTTGCAGCAAAGTAGAAAAGTTTGGGTTGAGCGTTCGAGCGAGGAGTCTTGAATGGACCCCCAACTTGGAGTGCCGGATAAAACAGTGAGGTTTGAGGCGCGGGCAGCCCATTAGCTTTCTCTTGCCAGTCTGATGCATTCAGGACGTGGTCACGCGCCGTGATTTCAGCCAGTCCGTGCAATTCCCTTCCGCCAGATTTTGTTTCGCTCGAAACGACAACAGGCCCATTCGGTTCGGCTGCAGAGTAGGCGGCTGACTGCACCTTCAATTCGGCGATCATGTCGACATTGGGCGTCACCGCAACAGCCGCTGCGGTATTGAGGTCGGTAACAGATGCTCCGTCACTGACAGTCGATACCTGATCGAAGCGGTTGCCATTGACCGTGAATGCGCTTGCATTTTGGGTGAAGCCGGCAGAGGCGCTATTGTACGTCCCACTCCAATTACCCGTGTTCCCGGAACCGGGAATCAGCCCCAGAAGTTCTATGGCACTGCGACCTTCGATGTCCATGTCGTGCAATTGAGTATCGGTGATGGTATAGCTGACTTCGCCGGTTGTGGAGGGGGTTAATTCGGAACCCTCTGCGGTGACCGTGACGGTGGCACTCTGCGCGGCGACGGCGAGGGAAATCTCCCTGAGCTCAATCTGATCGTTGATGTGGACGGCAATTCCCTTACGCACGAGGGTATTGAACCTGGGAGCAGATATTGCCACGTCGTATGTCCCCACCGGAATGCCGACCAGCGAAAAAACCCCGCGTTCATCGCTGGCGGTCGTACGCTTCACTCCCGAAGCTTCGTCCGTGATGAGAATTGTTGCGCGGGGAATCACCGCGCCTGACTGGTCGGTTACGGTTCCGGTTAGCATGGCGGAATTGCCTTGAGTTCTGGCTGTACTGGCACCACAAACCATCATGAAAGCGATGGTTATCAGAATCGAAATGTGGAAATTCGGTTTCATTCGCGCACTCCCTCCTGGCAGGATTGAAATATCCCTTCTCGCAACAAAGGTCGAGGGGGCATCCGATCGAATCCCGGCAACGTAATAATCCGGGAATCTTGCTCATTCGAGTTCCCTTGCTGCAAATATCTGACGATTTACGTTAACGAACACGAACCCTATACCAAAGTAGACAAGATTGTCAAGGCATATTATTGGGAGCAAACCTAGAAGGTTTATTTGCAGCAATTTACGTTCACATCATTCTCTTCCCAAAGGCCCGGATCATTGCGCCCTCATTCTCCTTTAGAAGATGCGGTTACCGCGAACGATTCCGTGAACCTTCCCGCATCAATGCAAGACCTGCTGGAGCTCAACTAACAACCCGCTGCTTGCGCCTTCGTCAAGCCCCGATTCTCGCCAGCCTGAGCCCAGCTGCTCGCCTCGTTGGAAGAAGGTGCGTGAGCGATTGCCGGAGCTTTCAATGAAGGTCGGATCATCCGTGTACGTTAACGCACTTCGCGAAGAGCGTCCAATGCTATACCCCTGAAAGTCGGCGAATTCCCAACGTGGCAACGTCGTTATGACTTTCCGGCGTCGATTCCGAACATCTGCTCGATCTGTTCCAACGATTACCTTTGGTCTCCGGCAGCCGCTGCCTGATAAAAAGAAGGTCCCCGGCACAGATGGCGGCATATATCCAGAATGTCCACGCGGCGCCGAAGTTCTTATTGAGAAACGGAAACGTATAGGTCAGTACGAAACAGGCGACCCACAGCGCAGCGACTGCCACGGACATCGCCGCTCCCGCACACGATTCGGGAACATTTCTGCGATGACGACCCAGGTTACGGGGGTCAGCGACATCCCGTAGCAACCGATTGCCAGCACCGCTAGCGTCAGCATTTGCACACCGTGACTGGAGGATTGCTGCGGCGATCAAGATACAGGCGTGTGCATGATCAGCGCACCACACCCGTCTTGTTAAGCTGGCCAAGCTGGCGCAAGAGGTCCGAAGCGTCGGCATGATTGCCATCCAGGGCCAGCACATCGAGGAGAAGATCTCGAGATTCGGTTTTGCGGCCAAGTCCAATCCACGCCTGGGCCCGCAGAAACAAAGCCTCGATACGATTGCGCTTTGCTAGATTCTCCTCAAAGAGAAGCATCGACGGAAGTGAAGTCGCAAAGTAGTCGATCTTTGGCTCGGTTCTTTCAAGCTCAACCGAATAATCGAAAATTCTCCTGAACAGCCCGGCGGCCTCCTCGGTCCTGCCAAGACTCTGGAGCGCAAGACCTCTCCAGAAGGTCATATTCGAAACATCCAGCACCGACATCTGCTGAAAGTCACCCTTTTGTTTCGCGGCGCGAAGCCACCAAGTCGCGGCACTGGCATCCTGGCCGCTACGCGCGAACGACTCGCCGATCCAGTAGTGGATGTTGCTCTGGTTTGCGAGCAAATGCTTCGCCTCACCCAGATTTCTGGGCACCTCAAGAGCGGCGAGGAACTGATCGCGCGCACTTTCAGGCTCGTACCGAGCAAGCAGATCCATTCCAAGCTGAAGCCTTGCGCGCACATACTGCCCTAGCACCAATCCCTCGCCACCTTCCCAGGGTTGGAAGCGCCGTCCAAGAAGAAGGGAGAGAGCGTCATTCGGCTTGGCAATCTGATTGAGAAGATTCGCAAGCTCCACTGATAGATCGTCTCGCGCATTGACAAGATTCGGATATTCCGAAAGCTCGCGCAGGCGCTCTTGCGGAGAGCGTCCCGTTCGTTTCCAGAGCTGGTCGCGTTCATAGAACACGCGAGCGTCCTGTCGATTCGCGGCGAATGCATATTCAAACCATTTCAGGGCTTGCTCGGCGTCATGATGGAAATTAAAATACGCGATCCCCAAATTGCGGTGGGGGGTTGCGAAAGAGGGATTTCCGGCTACAGCATTCTCCCAATTGTGGATCGCCTCATCGTAGCGCCTCTTGTCATAGAGCAGGTTGCCAAGAAGATAGGATGGAACCCAATGCTCCTGCGTGCGGGAAAGAGCCCATTCTAGAATCAGCATTTCTTCCAGCCGGCTCGGAAAGCAGTAATCCACACCGAAGCATTGAGCGCGGTGGAGGGTCTGTGAACACTCGGACGTCGCGAGCTCGTTCTGGATGTACGCGAGCGTATAGAGGATCATCGGCACAGAACCGTCCTGCGCATTCAAATCGGCTGTATTGAGCGCGTCGAGCGCATCCGCGTAGAGCCCAGCACGAATCAGGTCGAACGCAAGGTCTAGACATTCCTGTCCGTTCGCGGGTGCGATACCTCGTTGCCATCTCGCTCCGATATCCAGAGGGTCGAGCCTGAAGGTTTCGTCCAGGACACTATCCGCAGCTGCCAGATCTCCCAGCTTGCGCAAGACGATTGCAAGCAAATTACGAGCGTTCAGTTGGTCCGCATCTACCCTCAGACTTCGTTGGACGTGGTCCAGGGCGGTGTGCCATTCTTCTTTGGCCGCGGCACACTCGGCCAGGGCAAAATATGCAGCTGCACGCCATGCTACGTTCCAGGTAGCTTTGCAGAAGGCGTCGTATGCCTGCTTGTCTTGTCCCTGATACCGCCGTGTCAGCCCTAGGTTGTAATATGCCTCCCCATCCCGCGGGTTGGGATTGAGAGTTGTCAGTCTGGCAATGGCAGCTTGGAAGTGTTCGGCTGCACTTTCGAACTCACCGCGACGAAGATGCCATAACCCTACCGCATTGCGGAGGCGCGATTCATTCGGATCGCGGCGCAATCCCTCGAGCCAGTACAACTCTGGACTGCGTGTCGCATGTCGATACTGTTCGAGATGCAAGCCCGTGAGATAGAGTTCCTCAACGCTCTCGATCTCTTCCGGAAGCCTAGGTTCAATCGCCACCGCGAGAGAGGATGCCGGTTTGCTTTTTGCCGGGTCATACTCGATCAGAAGGCGTGGACCTGCATGTACTGTGACCGCCATGTCTGTTGGACACAGGCCGTCTGGAAGATCCAGGTCAATCAAAGCCGGTGTCCCCACATCGATGGCTCTGGTCCATCGCGTAACCTCGCTTTCACCGCACTTCAGGGCGATTGTCACAGAATCGACGGGGCTCGTTACGCATACGCCGATCCGCTCCTGCGTGATGCTCAATGCTGCGTCGACGTTCGCTGCAACCGGCGTGCCGATTGAATGAATCGGGTACCAGTTCTGCGTAAATGTCTTTGTCTCCCAAGGAGCCAGATATGCGAAATCAGGCTGGTTATCGGTGTAAACACCGGCCATCAACTCAATGTAGGGACCATCGTTGTCAGTCAGATTGCGGTCCCATGCATAGCCAAAGTCGTGGTTGCCCCACGTCCACTGTTTCTTGCCCGGAGCGATGTGATGATTGGCGACATGAACCACCCCGGCGCCGATCTTATGATCGTATCCGCCGAAGAAGTCCTGCTCGGTCCCTGTGACCATGTAGCTGGTCGGGACCGGAATGTTCGCGTACCAACTCAGGTCATTGGGCGCGTAGCTGCCGTTAGGCACAAACATACTCGGCTCTTCGTCGGCCGGCACGCCAAGCTTCGCCCGTTCTCCATAATTCACGCCATAGTAGCAGCCGTCACTTAGCGGGAACGAAGTGATCGCACGCTTAGCGTGATCCGCCACAATCCGGACATCAGACGGGAAGAAAGACTGGTACTTCTCGTGCACGCGTGTCGCCACGTTCGCCCACCATAGGAACGTTTGCGTAAACGGGGTACGATTGTAGAGGCGAACCTTGAGTTCAAGAACTGCTCGTTGCGGCCGAAGACAAACACCGTGCATGCCCTTCATCCGCAGCATGGGATCATGATCGCTACACCAGACCGTGATTGATCCATCACTCGCATTTTCAATTTCCGTCGTGACCGGCATAAAGGTTGCCGGACGATGATGTTGCGGCCAATTGAATTCGACGCCTCCGGAAATCCATGGGCCGGCAAGACCGACCAGCGCTGGTTTGATTACGTTCTGTCGGTAAAAGAAATCGTAGCCGGTTGTTTTGTCATAACCGATGTGGATGCGACCGCCGATCTCGGGCAGGATCATCAGCCGGAGGTATTCATTCTCGATATGGATTGCTTTCCATCGCCTCGGCTCCGCCTCAGTGGCTATGCGATCGATCACAGGGAGCGGATAAACTCTCCCGCTGCTGCCCTGATATACGCGCTTTTCCAGGAACATCGGGTTGCGCTGCGGTGCCTCCGGGGCATAGGTCAAGATTTCCACGTCCTGCTTCCATGCCCTTACCGGGCCGCGGAGCGCAGGAGGAGCTTCAGGAAGTACGACGGAATATGAAGAGAACTCAGTCTGCTCACTAACACCAGGTAGCATTACGGCTCCTGAAGGTTACGGTAACGTACACGACAACCATATGCCGCAAGGACGCCCTTGTCAAGGAGAACTCTTTTTAGGATGAGTTCTGACGAGTCTTCTACCAGTTCCGGGACCGTTCACGGTAAGATTGTACTCAATGAATGAGAGTGCAAAGAATGGACCGGCCGGCATCCGCCAAATTGCCGATGCTTTAGATATCTCCATCGGAACGGTAGACCGCGCTCTACACGGGCGAGAGGGAGTCAGCCCCAAAACACGTGACCGTGTGTTGAAAATGGCGAGGAAACTTAATTACTCGCCAAACGTTGCGGCGCGCAATCTTAAATTGAACCGGCACTTTCGTATCGGGGTGTTTCTGCCCGAACAGATCGCGTCGTTTTTTGATCCCGTCAGGGCCGGGATCCAATCTGCCGCCCATACAGGCGGTGCCGCGAGTGTTGAACTTGAATTTCACTCGTACCCGACTCTAGAAGAAGGGGATGTCGAGGCAATGGAGGCCGCGAACTGGAGGCAATTTGACGGGGTGATCCTTACCCCGGGAAAACCGCAGCGACTTGGTCCCATTTGCAAATCCTCCGAGGAGGAAAACAAGCCCTTTGTTTTTGTGGCCAATGACGCCGCCCGCATGCACCACTTATGCTCGGTCGCGGTCGAATCTGCCGTCAGCGGCGGTATAGCCGCGGAATTGCTTGGACAGATCGTCCCCGAAAACCGTGCCGTTGCCGTTTTCACTGGCGATCTGAAGATCCAGGACCACGCCGAGAAGCTACGAGGGTTCGCGGCGTCCCTGGCTACACTCGCGCCCCATCTCCAAATGCTTCCCGTAATTGAGTCACATGAGTCTTCGGCAAATGCTCACAAGGCTACGATGGAGCTTCTCAGAAACCATCCCGATATTGGGGGAATTTATATCAACACAGCGAACAGCATTCCGGTGGTCAAGGCTCTTGATGAATGCCAGGCTCTGGGCGGTGTTCGCGTTATCGCCACGGATCTATTCCCGGAGTTGTCAGCCCTGATTGAAGCTGGCCGCGTGTTTGCGAGCCTGCACCAGCGCCCGTTCACGCAAGGCCGAATGGCCTTTGAGATTCTTGCCAGGTACCTAGTGAATGGAGTCGCACCCAAGCGAGCGGTGCGCTTGGCGCCACACATCGTACTTCGAAGCAATCTTAGTCTTTTCCTGGATGCTTACGGGCAGGAACAACAACAGCCCCAACCGGCGACCGTCGATTGACGCAAGATTAACTCCGACTCATTCCTAGCCTGGCTGTTTCTGTCGCTCGACAGTCCAGCCGTAATGCTTGTCCACGCTACGGCGAGAACTGCGGCCAGTCGCTAGCTGAGAGCTACTTGCAGTCATAATGCGGGGAGTTCACGGGGTTCGTGGAAGGTCGAAGCTTAGTTCATATTGAGGTATGAGCTGGACGTGGTTCAGCTTCATCACCTGCCCCTCGCCCTCTTCACGGAATGGCCTTTCAAGAAAGATGGGTGCGTCTTTGCGTCGAGACAGTATTGACAGTGTGATCGGGCTCTCGTCGACTGAAGCGCGAAAACGGCGAAGGCCGATTTCCCATGGTTCGCCATTGTAGAAGTTATCGTCTAGGAGCTTCCTGTCTGCACTGAGGCGAGCTAAATCGCCATCGTAGTCAACCCTGAGAAAGAAGTCTTTGACCCCGTGCCAATCCTGCTCTGGAATTTGAATCGACCATTGGGCGGCGTCTGAGAAAGCAGCCTCATCAGGAGCCATGGCAACGCCTTTTCTCCACGAGACAGCCGGGCCGATCGGGACCGGAGGCACTTGTCCATCTTTGGCGGTCTGGGTCATCGTGAACTCAGAGTTGGCTTTCAGGAGGGTCGCGCTGAACGAGCTTGACCACGGCTCGTTAGTCCCGTGCAATGCAACCGAAGCCGATGGTGCCTTCTGAAGCTGCGGGGTGACGACAAACTCGAAATGTGGATCGCCATTCCGGTCGAGATGCACCTGGGAACCGTCATTCCAAAACTGATCGTGCGTGAGCACAAGATGCGAGCTGTGGTCAAAGCGAACTCGCCACAGATTTTCTGCGCGATCTTGATCCAGGAGGACGATGTGTACGCATTTTCCATGACCTTCCTGCAAAGTGATGACGGGAGCGAGTGATGGCTCGATGGAGTCGATGATCGTCAGTCTTCCCTCATGGTGTGCATTCGCATGAGACGCGGTGATGGATATTCCTGGCGTGTCTTCCCAGACAAACTCTGGCAACACCCCTCGCGTAGCCACGAAATAGACGATGGTGCCGTTCGTTGAGTCCAAGCGTGTGAATGGTTGGGCAGTGGCGTATTGGAGCATAGCGCCGGCGATACGCATGTTGAACGGCCACAATCCGTAACTACCGGAGGGAAGTGTGATAGGCTGCGCCGGCACTTTTAGATTTTCATGTGGCAGTTCGATTGAGACCTGAAAGCCAACCCGCGCCGGCATTTTTTCATTGCGCACATAATTGTTAAAGAAGAGGAATCCACTCTGCCCATCAGTTCTAACTGAAATGCGAGGCACTGAAAGATCCTGCGTACTGGACGGCAGGACGGATGGGGCATAGGTTTCCATCGGCGCGAGCGTTGCGCCAAAGTCATTCATAAAGTAGTCGTAGACTTTGAGCTTGCGAAGTGTTTCTCGTTCCTGACCGAACTCTCCCAATGGAGCCTGAAAGTCGTAGGACTTCACCGGCACGTCCGTCGCATATCCGGTCCGCTGTGATTCCTGCAGCGTCGTGAGTATTCCGTCAGGGTTTTCTCCGCCCTGGAACATATACGAGCCGTAAAGATTCACTCCTGAGCCAAGCATGACTGGCACCATCGCAGCGACATCGTCGGGTTGAACCACAGGGCGCCGATGATAGGTATCCTGAACTCCTCCTCCCATCTCCGCCGTCATAAAAGGAAAATCGTAGGTCTCAGCTGCCGAGTTATCATTCTTCATTCCGATCATCCCCATGTTGCCGGTAACGCGGCTTCCGAAGCGGAATACATACACTTCCTGCGGTGGCAGATCTGAAATAGAGCCATCCCATGGCATATCGGGGTATCCTCCGAAGACGGCAATCACCGCGCCTTTTGGTACAACAGCTCCATCCCAGCCGGTGACGGAGTAAAGGGGCACATCCAATCCCGCAGCCTGGGCTAGCTTCTTCAACTCGAGAATGTGCGCATCACCGGCTTCTGGACCGCGATACGCGTATTCATTTTCGAGCTGTACGCCAATGACCGGACCGCCGTCCTTCCATAGTTCTCCGCGTAATTGCTCGCCAATCTGGTCGTAATATTTGGCGACATACCCCAAGTACGTTGGATCATTTTCGCGACTGTGAGGAGCCTTCTTGAGTAGCCAATCGGGGAAGCCACCATTGCGGGCTTCTGCGTGGGCCCACGGTCCTATTCGAACGTATACGTAAATGCCATGCTTTCCGCAAAGCTGGACGAAGTGGCGCAGATCTCGACGTCCTGCCCAGTCGAACTTTCCTTCGACTTCTTGGTGGTGGATCCAGATCACATAAGTGGCAAGAATGTTGACCCCTGCCGCTTTGGCCTTCAGAATCTCTTCTTCCCACTCGCTCTCAGGCACTCTGGTGTAGTGGAACTCGCCCATTACAGGTAGCCAAGGCTTCCCATCTAAGGTGAGATATTGGCTATTTAGCCCGATGCTCTGTCCTACAGGCGATGTCGATGTTCCACCGTGAAACGAACTTTGGTCAGGTGAAGAGAAATGCGAGGCGTCGACCGTGATGAGTGATTGCGCTTTGGAATGAGAAGCTGTTGCACAGACCAGGATGCACAGCATGAGGAACTGAGAGATGTAACGCGAGTCGGCAAATTGCGACATCAGGAGTGGCGCCTCCGCTGCGCCAGCTACGTCCAGGTCAATCGACTACGTTCTTTCTGTCGCGCTCCCCGGTCAGAAGACCAACCCGCCAAGGAATAACCAGCCGAAGAATCATCGAGACAGTGAGTTGGGGTCGATTCGGGTCGGTTTCCCGCCTAAAGGAGCCTAAATCGTTCTACAAAAATCACTGTCATCCTCAAACAACATGTCGATATTCGTCGAAGCCGCAAAGGTCATTGACGCTTTCCTTGGTGCCGCATACAGCTTTAGCCGGCCGGTAACGTACACGAAAACCTTATGTCCATGATCGTTCATTTGTCAAGTGGACCCTGGAGAACCTTGCAGCATGCTGCGGAACGACCTGTCCAACCACGAAGCGGTGTTGATCATGAGATAAAAGCCACAGGATCCCGCCACACTCGCGAGCAGAAATGCTCCTGCTCGGCGGCACTGCCTCAGGTGAAGCCCAAGGATAATACACGAGGGATTTACGTATGCAGGAGCTCCAATCCAAGCCTTGCATTGATTAGCTGCAATTCAAATACGGCCTTGATATTGTCGGGGGCAAGTTCAAGACTCTTCTTGAAGCCTTCTCTTGCGCCTTCTTCGTCATGGAAGAACAATCGACTGTAGGCGAGCGCATTTTGAATAGCGCCCTTGTGAAGCCTGGCCGCGTCGTCCACATAGGGAATATACACAGCCGTGACAATCATTTTCCGATCTTCATCCCTTTCAAGTTGTACTTCCCACTCGACGACTTTCTGGCTCATGTGCTTGACGGCCGTGATTTCATCGCCGACAAGTCGATAGGCGCTTGCGATATAGTAGTCAACTTCTGGTGGAATGTAAGGGCTGTATTCACTTCGAATGAAGTTGACGATAATATCGACGATCGCCTTTGCCTCGCTGGTGCGCCCCATACGCATCAGCGTGAGCGCTTCAAAATAGCGCGCGTAATAGAGGGCCTGAGTGTCCCACCAACCAGCGCGGAAGTTTGCGGGGATTTTCTGGCCCTTACGGAACCACTCCAACGCCTCCTTCAACTCTCCATCGCGCAGGGCCAGGCGGCCCTTCGCGGTGCAGGCAAAGGTGTACGCTTCGGTCAGGTATATCTCGCAACACTCAGCGGCTACGAACTCATGGTTTGCTAAAGTCTCGAGCGCTTTGTCGAAATTCAGTGTGTTGCTGTAAGCGTCCGCGAGTTCCCACGTCAGATGGTCGGAGGGTTCGTCAGGCCGGTTGATTAAAATGAAGTTCAACCTTTCCTGTGCGTTCACGCCGAGTTTAGCCATGACGTAATTGATTTCCTTAACCAGCAGGTCGTCTTTCGGCTTCAACTCGAGCGCTTTTCGCAGCAACGGCAGGGCCTGTTTCCGCTGGCCGAGGTAGCTGTATTTAGCGATGGCCAGATTCCGATAGGGCATGTAGTAGCCGGAATCCGCTGCGATCGCTGCTTCCCATGCTTCAGCTGCACGCTGATGCTGTTTCTTGTCGTAGAGAATGCACCCGAGAAGATTTGCTGCATTCGCGTCCTGTTGATCCGCATTGAGCGCTGCCCGAAGAACCTCGATTTCCACTTGGCGATAGGGGAAAGTATCAACGATGCAGATACCAGATGCGGTCCGACGGTTTTCAGCTGCCTTTTCAGAGGCGCCTGCGGCTTCCTGGAGATAGGCGAGCGTGTAAAGCGCCATGGTGGAAGCGTCCCTGTGATGCTTCAGCCCCTCCAGAAGGGCGATGGCTTCGTCAACTTGCCCAGCATTCACCAGGTCGAAGGCAACGTCCAGGCAGGTTTGGGATGGGTTGCTGTTCATTGCGGAGAAGAAATGCTCGAGAGAGCTTCCTGAGATCACCGCGTGCAGATAGCGCGCTAGATGATCGAGCTTATCCCGCCGCAGGATGTTCTCCAGGCGCTCAATTGCCGATTGTGTGTTGCCGAGTCTCCAGCAGGCGATCGCCGCATAGGAACCAGCAATGGGATGGTCCGCCTCGCGCTTTGTGGCGCGTTCTGCGTGTTCCTTCATCTTGTCGAAGTCGCCACGCTGCCCGTCAATTGCTGAGATAAACGTCATCGCGTAGGAGATGACGTTATGGCTCCAAGTGGATTTGTAGAAGGCGTCATAGGCTTCATCCGGCTTGTGCAGCGCGAACCAGCAAAGACCCTTCAAGTAGCTGATCGTCCCATCGGAGGGATTGGAACTATAGGCATTTTGAACGGCCTCTGCGCGTTTCAGGTACCGCAGTCCTTCCTGATAAAGGGCGCTCTCGTAGCAAACCCCGGCCATCCCGATCAAAGCCGGGATATAATCTGGGTCCCGCTCCAATGCCACTTTGTAATACTCCTCCTTCTTCCAAAGGGGGTCGCGATACTGCTCCACATGACGCCCGGCGATGGTGATTTCCTGCGCAGTCGTCAATTCGTGGGGTGTGGCTAGCCCGGGATTGTCCTTCGGGATCCGGATGACGTCAGGAATATCCTCTGTGTAAGCAAGAAGGACGGTTCCATCAGCGGCGGTGAATGAAACGTGAAACTTTTGTGCGTTCAGGTCCGCATCGAATTCTTCGCACTGGGCCGGCGCAATCGAGACCTCCTTACGAAGCACAATGCGCTCACCACACTTCACGAGGAGGGTTGCGTCCTGTTGCACTTGGGTGGTGATCAGGCGGACTTTCCGACGTTCACGATCAATTGCGACAGCTCCGTGAATCGTAGCGAATTGTGGGGTGCCGATCCTATGAATCGGATACCAGTATTGCGAGAAGCATTTCGTCTCAAACGGCGCCAGCCACGAGAAATCCGGTTGATCATCAGCGAAGGACCCGGCCATTAACTCGGCGTGTTCACCGTCGAGGTCGGTCAGATTTGCGTTCCATGCGTCTCCCAGGTCTTCCAATGCCCATTGGAACATCTTCTTCCCGGGACTGATGTGGTGGTTGCCGATGTGAATGATGCCGCATTGCATGCGATGGTCGTATCCACCGAAGAAATCGTATTTCGAAGGTCCGGCGAAATAGGAGTTCCCCTTGATGGTGTTCTTATGGATGCTGATATCGTGCGGTTCTGGGTGGTTTTCAACCGCATACCAACCCTTATGGATTGGAAAGGTTGCGTGATGACGGTCGTAGTGGTGGTGCACGTAGCGAACATCCTGAGGGAAGAACAATTGGTAGTCATCGTTTACGTGAATGCCTGCGTTTTCCCACCACATGAACGGATGTTCCATTTCGGTTCGATTGGCCAGTTGCACCTTGGTTTCAAAATAGGAGGCGTCTGGGCGAAGGGTCACACCTACCATCCCTTTGATCCTGTATTGTCCGGGCGAGATTGACGCCTCAGACAGCCAGCAAATGACGGTTCCATCCTCAAGCGTCTCCAGCGTGTAGTCCACGGGCAGAAAGGTCGAAGGCCGATGATGGAAGGGATAGTTCCACTCCATTCCACCCGATATCCACGAGCCGTAGTTCCCAACTAGTACCGGCTTGATTCTGGAGTGTCGATAGAGGAAGTGATAATCGTTCTTCTTGTCGTAACCTTCGAGAATGCGCCCCCCAAGTGCCGGGAGAATGATGATGCGAATGTACTCGTTCTCGAGTCGCACAACGTCGTATTCGACGTCGGTCAACTTCCGGCGCTCCACCCCTTGTGTGACCCGGTTCGGATAGGCATAGCCTGTGGAGCCCTGGTGCTGGCGAAACTCCGAATACATCGGCATCTCAAACGGTTCAGGGGGGCAGTAGGTCGGAATCGTCATTTTCTCAATTTCAGCTATGACCCGTGATTGGATACTCATTGTGTCTCCTCTGAGGTATGTCCATTGGTTGTCCGTGCCCAGGTCGCAGTCCATGGCTCCTCAATCCACCAGCTCGCGCTCGATCTGTTCCAGTGACTTGCCTTTTGTCTCCGGGAGCGCGAAGAAGATGTAGATGAACCCGCCCACACAAATCCCGGCATAGAGCCAGAACGTGCCGAAGGATCTCAGCATGGCGTTCAATATCGGGAAGGTATAAGTCAAAATAAAGCAAGCAATCCATAAAGCTGTAACTGCAACGGCCGTCGCAGCCCCGCGGATGCGATTCGGAAAGATCTCCGAAATGACCACCCAGGTAACAGGTGCGAGCGACATGCCATACACGGCCATTGCGGCCAGCACCAGCAGCAACATGGGCAATCCCTTGACGTGAGTCCAGTAGCAGAAACCCATCGCTGCGAATATGGTCGTAAGTCCCGCGGCCCCAAACAGCATCAAAGGCCGCCGGCCGATGCGGTCGACTGCGAACAGGGCCACTATGGTAAAGACGAGGTTGACCGTTCCTGTCCAGGCGATGTTCTTCAGGACGCTGGAAATGTCGTAACCCGCCGACCGAAATACCTCTTCCGCGTAGTTGAAGATGACGTTAATTCCGCACCATTGCTGGAACACCGCCAATACGACGCCGAGCGCAAGCACCTTGTGCATCTTGGGTTCGAGCAACTCGGTGAAGCGTACGTGGCCGCGCTCATCTGCCGCGATCGTCGAATTGATATCATCCACGGCAGCCAATGCGTACTGCGGGCCACCGATTCGATTCAGGATCTCGCGTGAGCGATCTGAGCGGCCATTCTTGGCGAGCCATCTCGGACTTTCGGGCGCGAAGAGCATGCCGATAAAGAACAGAACTGATGGCACGGCGGTCAGTCCGAACATCCAGCGCCACCCCAACTGTCCGAACCACGAGTTCCTGATGAACTCATCGGTCGCACCGACCGGTAGGTCGCGTACCAGCCACCAGTTCACGAGTTGTGCGAGTAGGATACCAATGACTATGTTGAGCTGATTGATCGCGACGAGTTGCCCGCGCATTTTCGCCGGCGCAACCTCGGCAATATAAATGGGCGACAAACTGGACGCTAGGCCTATGCCCACGCCGCCGAGCATCCGCCATGCAATGAATACCGCGAAACTGTGCGCAAGTCCGTTACCGATTGACGTGACCGCAAACAGGATCGCGGCTGCGACCAGCAAACGTTTCCGGCCAAGCTTGTCACTCAAACCACCGGCGGCCAGCGATCCGACGAGGCAGCCGATGAGCGCACAACTGTTGGCCCAGCCAATCTGCGCCGCACTCGTTAGGTCGAAGTAACGCTGGAAGAAAGGCTTCGCGCCTCCGATGACGACCCAGTCATACCCGAAAAGAAGGCCGCCCATCGCCGCGACGAGGGAGATCATCCAAATGAACCCGTAATTGAAGCGCGCGTCGAGGTGCGCGCTCGTTGAGGATGATGCGTTTGCGGAGATCATTGCAGTAGAGCCTTTTTCGCTCGAAGCTGTCGCTGCGATAGCAAGACCGTCCCCAGCAGCACGATGGTAGCATTCTTCCGGGTATCTGGAATGAGGGATAACCAATAGCCTACGGTCATTGGTCCTCCTGCTGCAATACCGTCGAGAACTCGGTTGACTTCCTCACCTGCTTTGCCTGAGGACAATCCACCCGCGACCACGCAGCCATGGTAACTTACCGAGCCACGCAGAGCCTCGAGATTAGTGGTGACAGGCACATCTGCAGTCTCGTCCATCTGCGAAGCTCCTTGCACAACTGCTTTAATATGCTACCGAGGTTAGCATGTGAAGCCGCTTTACGCTATGGATAGAACAATTTGATTTATGGACAATATCACTGGCATTGCGAGAAAGCCCAGGTCTCAACCTTTAGCTCCGCGACGATAATCAGACGGCGAGGTCCCCATTGTCTTTCTGAAAAGCCGCGAGAAATATAGCGGATCTTCATAGCCAAGACGAGCAGCGATTTCTTTGATACTCAGGGTTGAGGTTACCAGGAGGCTGCAGGCAGCGTGAATGCGGAGGCCAATATGATGCTCAATCGGTGCGGCGCCAGTCTGCGCTTTGAACAGTGCCGAATAGCGGGAAGGAGACAAGCCCGCCTGTTTCGCGAGTTCCTGCAAGGTTAGCGGGCGAGAGAGATTGTTGTGCATGAACTCAATATTCTTTGAAAAATCGCGCGATGGGGGCACAGTGCTCTTGCCATCAAAGGCTCCCGTCTTGAGCAGAAGAATGCCGAGCAGATAACGAAAACTGTGCGCTACAAGCAGGAAATTCCGCAAAGTGTGGCCGGTCGCGAGAACATGGTACGACTCGCGAGCAAGCCTCTCGATTTGGCGCCCTACCTCCGGCGGAACTGCAATGGTGTATCCAACGGAGATGAGCCTGCTCATGTAGTCCGGTGCTTCATGACCCTCGAAATGAGCCCAGTGTATCGACCACGGATTCGACTCATCCGCTCCGTAACGATGTGGCATGCCGCGCGGAATGAGCAATGCCCATCCTCGAGCAAGTTCGTGCTGCTGCCCCTCTATCTCAAACCACCCTCTGCCTGAGCTGCAGTAAATGAAGATGTTTTCGTCCGCTCCTTCGGGTCGTTCCCGGTAATGGTTGAAAGCGCGTGGAAACCAGCCAATATAGGGCGCGGACAATTCCGCGCTCAGTGGGTGTCGAGCAAGTTCCTTGCGCAAATCTGCCGACGCAAAATGCAACGCCTGTCCACGAAATCCTTCGGCGAGGAGGGTGCCTTTCATGGAGCTCGATTATACACCTCAAAAGATTCTGATCTCGCTCGTGTAAGTCAGATCGTCCATATAATTAGCGATCCTGTCCATAGACTATCGTCTCATGATAGTGATAGCCTCCCATTGAAAATAAGGTCGACTGAAAACTGAGAAGGAGCGACTCCGATTACGTCGGAGCGTTGAGCGCTTAGGATTCGTCCACGAGACTGCTTGCAATTGGGGCTACGAGCCGATTGCGGCGGTCGAAGCCACGATGAACAGCCATCAATGTGTGTTCATCTGTTCCTTGCTCTGAGCATTGTTAGGCACACTGTCGATCTCTGATGGAGTGTCCAATCGCTCTCATGCTATCAAGCGGAGGGGAGCCGAATGCCAGAGGAATTTATGGAGAGGCAAAGCGGTCTTCTCGTCACAGGGATTCGGAATCAGAGTCGCAGATAACCACGCAACCAAACTGGGAAAGGACATTTGGGGGACAGGATGAAATTCACAAATGCAATCTACGCAACGGTTGCCATTTGCTTGGCGATCGGAGTATTCAGCACCAAACCGGTAGATGCACAGGGCCTGTTCGGCACCATCAGCGGGACCATCACCGATAGAACTGGCGCTATCATCCCCGGGGCTCAGGTCACGGTCGTAAATATCAACACGAGCGTGGTCTCCACCGCAGAAACGAACAGTGCGGGGGTTTACAACATTCCCAATCTCAACCCGGGTGTCTATCGTGTCGAAGCGAGCGCCAAGGGATTCAAGAATGCAGTTCGTTCGGGCATTGTTCTCAATGTGAGTGCCAATCCAATGATTAATGTGACGCTAGAGATTGGAGCGGCGACCGAGACCGTGACAGTAACTGGCGAAAGTCCCTTGCTGCAGACGCAGGTCTCGTCACTCGGCACCAGTGTGGACGAGCAACAGCTTCAAGAACTTCCCGTCGCTAGCGGCGCGGGCCGAAGCGCGTATAACCTAATCTCGCTCTCGGCAGGAGTCACACAGCAAGTGGGTGAAGGCGGGTTCGCGCTGGACAATGCCCGCTTGAACGGGGGTCGGCCGCGGCAGGACGACTATCTGATGGATGGGACGAGTTCGCAAGAGCCCACATTTGGAGGGCCTGCGGTGAATCCGTCTGTGGACTCGCTGGAGGAACTGCAGGTCGTAACGAATAACTTTTCCGCCGAGTACGGCAAGGTCAGCGGAGGAGTGTTCGTGATGACCACCAAGAGTGGAACCAATAAGTTCCACGGCTCTGCTTATGAGTTTTATCAGACGAGCAAGCTTGATACGAACAGTTATTTCAGCAATCTCTATGACATCCCGATTGCCCCTTCCCACTTTGACGAATTTGGAGGCACGATCGGCGGGCCGCTTAAGAAGGGTAAAATCTTCTTCTTCACCGATTATCAGGGCGTGAGGGCCTCGTCGGCCTCGACGGTCGCGCAGGACATTGTGCCAACTGACGCGTTCAAGAGCGGCAACTTATCGGCGCTCTGCACGACCGGCTTTTCTTCTGGCGGAATCTGCAACAACGCGTCGCAACAGCTTCACAATCCGGCCACCGGGCAGCCGTATTTGAATAACCAGGTGCCAGTAAGTTCGATCGCCAAGGCATTGGAACCACTCTTTCCGGAGGGCAACGGCGGAACCTCCAATGTTGTCGGCGGGAATTACTGGAACGGCATCGCCACGCATGATACGACGATCAACCGCTTCAATCCGCGAGGCGACTGGTTCCTCGGCAAGAACGATCACGTCTTTGGCGTCTATCACTATCAGCGCGAAACTTATCCGTGGAACACTGTCGGCTGGATTGATTCCGCAGGTTACTCGCGAAATCCAGACGACAGCGTGACGGCAGGCTGGTCCCACACATTCAGTTCTTCACTGATTAACGAATTCCACTTCGGATACAACCACCATTCACCGTTCAGCACCCCGTCGGCAGGATATGGACAGGCGGGACCGAGCGATTTTGGCATTCAGGGCATACCCGCGTGCAATCTGCCGGGCTCCAATGGCAAGTGTGGTCCGCCGTACCTGTCCATCACAGGCTTTGGCGGAGTCGGCGCAGGCAGAGGCATGATGATTGAACCGGAGGGACAAACCGAATACCGAAATAGCCTTACATGGGTTTTCGGCCGACACACGCTGAAGCTAGGCGGAGAAATTCGCCGCGCCCATATTAATAACATTCAACCCGATAATATCTCGGGAGATTTCAGTTTCAATGGCAGCGGTACAGGGAATTCTTTTGGGGACTTTTTGATTGGTTATCTCTATCAGAGCTCAATCGAGGTACAACAGAAATACCTTATGGTCCACACCTGGGCTGACGCTCTGTTTGCGCAAGACGACTGGAAGGTGACGAAGGCGCTCACACTCAATCTTGGACTGCGGTGGCAATACGATCCGTCCTGGGTAGAGGAGAACCACCAACTCGCCAGCTTCGATCCATATACGCTCACCTGGAAGCAGAATGGACTAAACGGTGCTCCAGAAGGCGCGATCGAGACGCATTGGAAAGAATTTGGCCCCAGGCTGGGCTTTGCCTGGAATCCCCGGAGAGGGTTCGTGGTTCGTGGCGGATACGGGATCAGCTATCCCGGCGTGATTGCTCATGGACGGACAGGGGATGGTGAGTATTCCCCAAACACGTTACAGACCACTGAGATCGCCCCAGGAACCTATTTCAATAATCTTCCAATCATTCCTGTACCGAACCCCACAGCGCCACTTACTTACCTGCAAGCGGAATACTCCTTTTACACCCCGTACCAACAGAGCGCTCAGTACTCGCAAATGTGGAATCTGACAGTCGAGAAGCAACTGGGCCAAACCTCCATTCTTTCCCTCTCATACGTTGGGAGCCATGGCGTGCATCTGCCAGTGAATTACGCCTACAACCTGTGTCAGCAGTCAGCAGCAAGTATCGCAAAGTACGGGAACCAAATCTCCACGTGGGGGACCTACATCGACAGCCCTTATTGCGCTCCCGGCAACAGTCTCGCGCTGGGCGGGTTCTACGACGACTATGTATATCCGGGCTACTGGGGGCTCTCCAGTTCCGTATATGATGCGCTCGAAGTGAAGTATGAAAAGCGGTACTCCCATGGAGTGTCCATCCTGAGCAACTTTACCTGGAGCAAGCTCCTCGATGACTCGTCATCGGACTGGGGCGGGCTCGGAGCGCTCGATGTGTACGGTCAGGACTTTTACCACCGATCGTCGGAACGCTCGGTGAGCGCGGGCGACATTCCTTTGAAGTTCAGCCTTGCGCCGATTTACGACCTTCCATTCGGGCGCGACAAGAAATGGGCGAATCATGGTGTTGCCGCTGAGCTAGCCGGCGGATTCCGCTTTACCGGTATCTACACTTTGACCAAAGGTGACCCCGTGGGAATCAGCGACGGCGGCTATCTGTATTGCAATCCATCAATGACAGACGCCACACGTCCGATGCTCGTAGGCAATCCGGAGGCAGTTTCTTCGCGCAGCATACACTCCTGGTTCAATACCAACGCCTTCGACTGGAAGGGGACATGTGCCTATTACAGCAATCTGTACGACTCCGAGAATCCATATTCCGGTGATCCGGCATACTCCTTCGGAAACACGCCGAGGTATTTAGGCAACGTGCGCGGACCCGATTACAACAATCTGGATGCCTCCCTGCAAAAGGCGTTCGACATTCCCTACATTGGCGAACAGGGAAGGCTCCGCCTTCAGCTTGACGGTTTTAATGTTCTGAACCATCCTGCATTTCTTCCTCCGGTGGGAGCTGCATCGCCTCAATTCGGTCAGATCCTTGGTACTCGCAATAACGGACGTGTGGTGCAGCTGGGTGCTCACCTCGCATTCTGAGGTGTAAATCGCCTGTTGAAAAGGGAGCACCGCTTCGTCGGTGCTCCCACTTTTCTGCTTCTGTTCACCTTGTTGCAAAGACTTCCAGCCAGATCTTGGACGGGCGCATGGATGCCGTGGCTAACTCTGGACTTTGAGCAGGTCACGGCCGTTGCGGTCTATGCGGTTCACGTTCCGCCGACAACCATAAAAAGTGATTACGAATTTACTGAAAATGGAAGGTGTATGACATGATCCGCAGAAGATTTCTGAAACTCCGTTGCGCATCCGTACTCCTCGGAAGTCGGAGTATCGTGACTTGCAACGCCAGGCTTGGGCGCGTCGGGGTGTTCGTGGGTATTTGTCTGGCGTGCCTTACTGTCCAGCGCACTTCCGCCCCGGCGCAGTCAGATCCGTCGATTTCACAGGAGCTTGCAGGCTTCGCGCTGGGTGCGGACGTCTCGCAGCTCTCTGTAATGCGGGAGCATGGGATCGTCTATCGAAATAGCGCAGGCGAGCCCGCCAATCCGCTTGCCGTTCTAAAGAATCATGGCTTCAACTGGGTGCGAGAGCAGTTGCTCGTGCATCCCGATGGGGTCGGGCCTCTCCAGAACGATCTCGCCTATGACGTTAAACTCGCGAAAGAAATCAAGGCCCAGCATCTTCATATTCTGGTCGACATGTTTTACTCGGATACCTGGGCGAATCCAGGGCAGCAGCTGACGCCCGCCGCCTGGAGCGGCTTGCAGCACGATCAGCTTGTTGACAAATTGCGGGATTACAACCGCGAGGTAATCCGGGCGTTTCGCGATCAGGACGTCATGCCCGACATGGTTGAGGTCGGCAACGAGATCACCAATGGCATGATGTGGCCGGATGGACAAGTATCTGCGCTCAAGCCGGACGCCGCGCAATGGAAACGGCTGGGCGATCTGCTAAAGGCCGCAATCGAAGGTGTACGGAAGGGTGCAGGCACCGAGCGAACGCCGTTCATAATGATTCACATCAACAGCGGCGGTGACAAAGCTACCAGCGTTGCATTTTTTCATCAGCTTGAGCAGCAAAACGTCCCTTTCGACGTAATCGGCGTGTCGGACTACCCGTGGTGGTCTGGTACACTCCCCGAGCTCAGGGAGAACCTCCAAGCACTCGCGCTCATCTTCCACAAGCCAATAATTGTCGTCGAGACATCATTCCCGTGGGCACCGCAGTCCATGGAGATGGAAGGCAAGATCTTGTCCCCCACCGAATCGGAGCGGGAGATCCTGCACTTCCCTGCAACGCCCGCGGGCCAGGCGGCTTATGCCCACGCCATCGTGAAAATCGTGAAGGACACTCCGGACCACCTGGGCGACGGATTATTTTATTGGGCGGCCGAATGGCTCCTGCCCTCGAACAAATGGAATGCACCGGCTTGGGGCAACGACTGGACACACCGGGCGCTGTTTGACACAGATGGCAAGCCGTTACCGGCGATGACGGCATTTGGCGAAGCCGCCGGACATCTGCCGCAGTAAGGACGGCGTCGCAGGTCTTACCATCGTATCCAGGACTTCGAAGGCGACGACCCCGAAGCCGCAGCTTGGGCCGCGAAAGGATGAGATTGTGAACATACCGAAACCAGTGGTTCTTTCTCTTGGTGCGGGACTTCTCCTCCTGGCGGGCGCTCTGCCCGGCCTGGCGCAGGTGCCCGCTCCCACTCCCGATGCCATGGTGGCCGCGCAGGATCGTGCTCCGAAGCTCGCAGTGCAGCCGACGACGGTTCTCTATGGGGCGTCTTACTACAACGAGTACATGCCCGGCGATCAAGCGGCACGGCTCGACTCGGATGTGGCGCTGATGAAGGCTGCGGGGCTCAACGTGGTTCGTATGGGTGAATCGACGTGGAGCCTTTGGGAACCTGAGGACGGTCAATTCGACTATGCCTGGATGGACCGTGTAGTAAACGCGATGGGCAAGGCTGGGATCAAGGTAATTCTGGGCACGCCCACTTATTCGATCCCTGCATGGATGGCACGCGAGCATCCTGAAGTCATGGCAGATTATCTCGGCGGGAGCAAGGCCCACTACGGCATGCGCCAGAACATCGATACTGACTCACCGGCCTACCGCTTCTACGCCGAGCGCCTGGTTCGCCATATTGTTGCACACTACAAAGACAGCCCCACCGTCATCGGCTGGCAGGTCGACAACGAGACCTCTAGCTACGGCGCGGCCAACTCCGATGTCTTCATCGGCTTTCAACACTATCTTGAGAAGAAGTTCATCACGCCCGAAGCGCTGAGCAAAGCATGGTTCCTCAATTACTGGGGCCAGAACATCCACAACTGGGAGGATCTCCCCACCCGCGATGGCGCACAAAGCACCGGTTACAAGCTGGAATGGACACGCTGGAGCCAGATGCGGGTGACGGATTTTCTCAGTTGGCAGGCCGGGCTGGTGCGTGAGTGCGCTGGACCAAGCCAGTTTGTCACCACCGACTTCAGCGGCACTATGCACTACGATGTGGACGAAAACGCCATCGCCTCCTTTCTGGATATTCCTGCCGTCAACAGTTATCACGGCACGCAGGATCACTTCGATGGCGCACAGCAATCCCTTGACGGCGATTTTACGCGCTCACTCAAGCACTCGAATTACCTTGTGACCGAGACCAATGCGCAGACGATCGGATGGAGCTCGGCCTTCCAGTTCCCGCCCTACGACGGTCAGCTCCGCGAAGATGTCTATACCCATCTCTCCAACGGCGCCGACATGGTCGAGTACTGGCCCTGGGCCTCGATCGCCGCCAACCAGGAAACCTACTGGAAGGGAGTGCTGTCGCACGACCTCGAGAAGAACCGTGCTTATGCAGAGGTGAGCCGCACGGCACACGAGTTGCAGAAGATCGGTCCGCATCTTGTGGGGTTACAGATTCACAATCAGGTTGCGATTCTGTGGAGTCGCGATTCAGCCAACGCCATCGGTTTCATGCCCTTCACGTCCAATGCATCAAAGCCCTGGGGCTCCGGCCAGGCGACGGCGGACTACGACTCGCTGGTAGAGCAGATTCACCATTCCCTCTACGAGCTGAATGTCGGATCAGATTTCGTCTTTCCGACCACGACGGATTTCTCCGCGTACAAACTGCTGATCGTGCCTGCACTCTACATCTCCGACGACGCCCTGCTCAGAAGAATCTCGGATTACGTAAAGGCAGACGGCCACGTCGTCATGACCTTCAAGAGCGGATTCGCCAACGAGAACTCGGCGGTGCGCTGGGTGCGCGCTCCCGGTCCCTTAAGCGAGGCAGCCGGGTTCAGCTATCAGGAGTTCTCAAATCTGGAACACCCTCTATCTCTCAAAGGCGATCCATTCCACACGGGCACCAACAATCAAGTGATGTATTGGGCTGAATTCATCATGCCTGAACACGCCAAGCCCCTCGCGTTCTACGATCACCCCTTCTTCGGTCGGTGGCCGGCCATTACCGAGAACGAGTTTGGCGCCGGAAGCCTGCTTTATGAAGGGACTTATCTCTCCGATGCGCTGCAAACAGCTGTGCTACGCCGGGAGATCGAGAGGGATGGGCTGGCTGGGCCCGACCAGCAATTACCGCCCGCAGTCCATGTGCGGCATGGGGTAAACCGATACGGCAAGCGTCTACATTACTACTTCAACTACTCCGGCGCAACGGTGCAGGCGGCCTACGGGTACGGCGCAGGGACCAATCTGCTGAGCGGCAAGCCGGTAGCTCCGGCGGAGGAACTGACGCTTGGCCCATGGGACCTGGCGATCGTCGAAGAAGGCACCGGGGCGACCTCGGATCGGGGAAACAGCTTAAGCCCAAATAACATAAACAGCCCTCAAAAAAGCCCTTGACAAGAGATCGGAACAGGTCTAGTCCATCCGCAAGCGTCGAGAAAAGGGTTTCTCATCACTCCAAGAATGTGCTGATTAGTGTGAGTTTTGGAGAAGAAGTTAGATGAATTGGCGGCAATCGGCGAGTTAGCGAATAGACCTCAGCACTCATCAAGCCGCCCGAGTCGGTTTTCCGCAGTCAAGGTGGTTGGTCGGCAGGCCGGAAAGCGGCGGACCATCCCATGAAATAGGTCAACTATCGGTCGGCTGGGCTTCAGCGAACTGGCTGTCGGGGTCGATTGAAAAGCCGCCTGTCACCAACCTGACGTCGTGACAAACGCGGTGCGGTGCAACAAGATCGCTGCGCTGGAACTCGCCGGCAGTTGGGCAGTATTCCTGTTTTTCCGGTGATTCCTCATGTCCTAGACCAGGTCCGTCCCTGGTCAATAACAAAAAGCATCCCGCGCGCGCGAAGGCCGGGGTCGCTAGAGCTAGCAACCAGATCAATTTGTGATCTGCAGAAAGAATTAGCCCGCAAGTGTACGGGACGCCGAACGCAACATCGATCAGCTGAACCATTTTCGATACTGGTTGCTCAGCTGCGCCGGCGTCGTGCCAATGTTCCTGCACCACCTGTTACCCGGTGGACATACGCCAAAAGGACCAGTCCCGGACGGGGCCTTTGATGTCTTTTCGTGATCCCTCTGATCCACTTCGCAGAAGGTGTATCTCAGTTATTGGCCTTCGGTGTTGGGGGACTCAGCTCGAATACCGGCGAGTTTGGTCGCTTAGCCCAGCCTGTTTCAGCTAGCTCATGTTCTAGGGCAGCATAAAACCGCTTTCTCCGGCCCGACACTGTTTGTTGGGCACCCCAACCAGAAATGATCTCTGAGATTAAAACCTTCGCTTCGGTTGAAGAAATCCATTTCAGTCGGTGATCCGTCGCTCCACGTCGTATGATTTCCGCGATTTCCTTTGCTATTGGTCCCACTTTGAGTGGAGGGCTCTTGGGGGCAACTTGGCGGCGACGGGAATTGAACTTGTCGTAGTTCGCAGTGCCATTCTCGCAGTTGACTTCCCACTGCTGCATCTCCGCATACACGGAGCCGTTTGCAGTTGCGCCATGTCGCTCAATTTGGAAACCGAGAATCGGAGGATTCCAAGCCAGCCTCTCCATCCTGCCCTTCAGTTTGTAGCTCTCCATCCCACCGTCTGCGCTGCCATCAAGTTCATCCCAAGCGCTCACGAGGAGTGTTTCAAGCTGTTCTTCTTCTGCCAGCGGTCCCGGCGGTTGGCTACTCAAGAAGGATTTCAGTGCTTCGAATGGCATGTGCCTCCCATCTAAAGGTAAATTTGAAGAAGAAGGCTATCCCATTGGCGGACGAACGAGTGTGACGAGGGGCACGTTTGTCGCGCCGCATCACACATCGCAGGTTCAACAGTGGTCTGGATGCCTTGAACCGCCTGATCGCGCCCAGTTGGGTGGCCTGAATCCCCAGCGAACCCAGGCGCTCGACATTCCATCACTGGCCTGTTTCCATCAAGCTACTCAACAGTCCCGAGTACCGCTTGCGCGACTGGTCATTCCTAGCCGCCAAGCCCAGGGCCTTCTTCTGACCAACCACCACAAGTAGCCGCTTGGCGCGGGTGATCCCGGTATAGATCAAATTGCGCTGGAGCAGCATGAAGTGCTGCATGGCAACCGGGATGACTACCGCGGGGAACTCCGACCCCTGCGACTTGTGGATCGTCACCGCGTAGGCCAGCGAGACTTCATCCAACTCCCCGAAGTCGTACGTCACCAGCCTGTCGTCGAACCGGATAAAAAGTTCCTGCTCAACGGGGTCGATCTTCTCGATAGTGCCGATGTCGCCGTTGAAGACTTCCTTCTTGTAGTCGTTCTCCGTCTGAATGACCTTGTCTCGGACCTGGAATCGCCATCCAAACCGCTCCACGGCGGGTTCACCGGGCCGAACGGGATTCAGGGTACCCTGCAGCGCCGTGTTCAACTCGCGGACCCCTATCGAACCCCGGTTCATCGGGCACAACACCTGAATGTCACGAATCGGGCCGAGCCGATGCCCCTTCGGGATTCTGTCCTGAACCAGCCTCACCAGGGTTGCGGCGATCTCCTCAGGCGTATCGCGCTCGATGAAATAGAAGTCGGAGCCGGACCCCGCCGACCGCAGTTCTGGCATCTTCCCCTGGCGGATCAAGTGCGCGTTGGTGATGATCTTGCTGCTCGCCGCCTGGCGGAATACTTCGGTCAGGCGAACGACTGATACCACACCGCTCTCGATCAAATCCCGCAAGGCATTCCCCGGCCCGACGGAGGGGAGTTGATCCACGTCGCCGACCATGATCAGTGCGGAAGTCTTGGGGAGAGCACGGAGCAGGGCGTACATCAGGAGCACGTCCACCATCGAAGTCTCATCGACAATGAGTAGGTCGCAATCCAGCGGCTTATCTTCGTTGCGGGAGAACCTTCCCGTGGCTGGATCAACTTCCAGCAGGCGATGAATGGTCTTTGCTTCAAGCCCAGTGGTCTCAGTGAGCCTCTTCGCGGCTCTTCCGGTGGGAGCGCAGAGCAGACACTTTACCTTCTTGGCGCGGAGGATCAAAAGGATGGAGTTCACAAGGGTGGTCTTACCCACGCCCGGTCCGCCGGTGATGATGACGGCCCGGCTGGTCAGGACGATCTTGAGTGCTTCACGCTGGCTCGGGGCCAGGGTCTTTCCGGTCTTCTTCTCGCACCAGGCGACGGCTTTATCAAAGTCGATCTTTGGGTAGTTCACACCGGCAGCGGCCAGCCGCTTGATCTTCGTTGCAATGGCATCCTCCGCCTTCCTCAGGTGTGGCAGGAAGACAAGTGGCTCGCCGTCGATCTCCTCCGTCAGGAGGGAACCACTGGTCAGCATCTGCGACAGGGCTTGCTCGATGGTCTCCACCGGCACTTCCAGCAGTTTCACTGCCGCCGCCTTCAGCTTCTCCAGTGGCAGGGCGCAATGACCCTCGGAGGTTGCCCCCAGAAGTACGTGGTCGATCCCTGCCCGAGCCCTATTTTGCGAGTCTTTGGGTATCCCGACACTGTGGGCGATCTGATCCGCCGTGGCGAAGCCAATGCCATGGATCTCCTTTGCCAGAGTGTAGGGGTTCTCCCGAACCGTTTGGATGGCTAGATTCCCGTAGGTCTTATAAATGCGGACCGCTCGCCCGGTACTGACCCCGTGGCTGTGGAGGAAAAGCATGATCTCGCGAATCTGTATCCCTTCTTGCCAAGCAGTGGCGATCCGTTCGCGGCGCTTTGGCCCGATACCATCGACGGACTCCAAGTCGGCGGGATTGTTCCCGATAACTTCCAATACCTCCGCGCCGAAGTGTCCGACCAGCTTCTTCGCCAGAACAGGCCCGACACCCTTCACGAAGCCGCCAGCCAAGTACCGTTCGATACCCTCGCTGGTGGTTGGAGGGACGGCTTTCAGTACGGTGGCTTTGAACTGAAGACCGTGCTCCTTGTCCCGGATCCACCACCCTTTTGCGGTCAGCCACTCCCCGGCACTCACTGACGGCAAGGAACCGAGGACCGTCACCAGGTCCCGCTGCCCCCGGACCTTCACGCGGAGCACGGCGAATCCGCTCTCCTCGTTGAAGAAAGCGACCCGCTCCACGAGTCCGGCGATCTCTTCTGAGGTAGCACGGGGCTGTGGGGAGGAGTTGTTCATCTTGCTTGAAGTCTATGCGGTCGGAAATGGCTGGATCAGGGTTGCTTGTTCCTCGGGTCATCAGACCGAGCCCAGTCCGGTGTCCATTCTCTCCCTTCCTCCACAATGCGAATCTTCATCCTCGAATTTATCTCAGCAGCGGGGATGAGAAATTCACGATAGCCTTTGCCTTCTTCAATCCATTCGTACTGGGCGATTTCGGACTCGGTCATGTCAGTAGTCACTTCCAGCAGTATGTCACCACACGCACCTTCGTTCTCATCGAGAGGCACATTGGATAGCCACACTCCAGAATAGGTATTCTCGGTCAAGTAATTTCTAATACCGTCCCGAAAGCCTTGCTGCAAGATGTCTTCTGCTGCTTGAGGGTCTGTTCTGTGGTAAAGGATCATAATCCCATTCAGTCTGGCATAGTTGGAGACGCTACCGCCAGCATTTGCCCTGCAGCCACCGCTCCTCAGGTGCTACCTCGCTCGTGGTGCTTTAGATTTGCATGGCAGGAAAGCGGCGTGTATTCGAAGTCCTTCTCCTCGTTTGGCAGGAGCACCAATCTGGAACGTGGAAAGCTTCAGCTTCTGTTTCATGGAGTTCCCTCCGTCAGCAATCTGTATCACCGGAGCCCTTTTCTCCGCTTTCTCCGGAGCGGCTTCTGCTGCAACGGTGGGCGCTGGCTCAAATACTTGTTGTGCATGTCCCAGATGGCCTATTCGCCGACGCTTCCATATTAAAGGTCTATACTCTCCGCATGAATCCCGTTGGAGATTCCCATAAGGGATGAAAAGACATTCAGGCCAAATAATCTACTCCCCCAGTGATCTTGTCCGCTATGCAAATTCGCCGTTCGCATCGTGGATGGATCGGTACTACCTAGAAAACCTTGATGCGATCACGCCCGACAAAGAGACCGAGGATCAGAAACTCATCGCGAGGACCGGAGACCAGCACGAACGTGCCGTGCTGGAAGAGTTCAAGTTGTCCGTCCCCACGTTGGTAGAGATTTCAAAAGACGATACTGCCGCTGCCCATTTGGAGACGATTGCTGCCATCAAGGCGCGGGCCCCCATTATTTATCAAGCGGCATTGCAGGATCAGCAATTCGCCGGATTTGCCGACTTTCTCATACTCGACGAGGCTGGACGATATCAGATATGGGATACAAAACTCGCCCACTCACCCAAACCACATTACGCCATTCAACTTTGCTGTTATTCGGAGATGTTTGCCGCAACAACCGGCGAGCAGATGCCGGAGACCTTTGGACTCATTCTTGGAACTAAGAATCGAATTGAGTATCGCGTAGAGGATTTCATTCACTACTACCGCCACGTCAGGGCGAACTTCTTGTCCATGCAGGAGACCTTCACTGGGAACATGGCGGATCGCCCCGAACCGCTTCCGATGGCTGATCACGGCCGCTGGACATCCTATGCGGAAAAGTTCTTCGACGACTCGGATCATCTCGTGAGAGTTGCTGGAATAACAGTTGGTCAGATTAAGAAGCTTAAGGGTGCCGGCATTGCAACGATGGCGGAACTTGGAGCGGCGTCCGGAAGATCGGTTCCGAAACTCGCCTCCGACTCGTTAGAAAAGCTCGCTGCGCAGGCGCGTCTCCAATGTCAAACACGGGCGAATCGGTTGATGACACCTGATGCGCCCGCACAGTACGAAGTTCTGGCCCAGGTGGGCGCGAACGGTGAACCTGTCGGGCTTGCAGCCCTGCCACCTGATGATCCAGCCGACGTGTTCTTCGACATGGAGGGCTATCCTTTGGTTCCTGGTGGCCTCGAGTATCTGTTCGGGGTCTCTTCAAGAGACCTGCTAACCGGCGCATTAGAGTTCCGTGACTGGTGGGCACACGACCGCGACGAGGAAAGATGTGCGTTTGAGGGACTCATCGACTGGGTGTTCGAGCGATGGCAAAAGAACCCCGGTATGCATATCTATCATTACGCTGCATACGAAGTGAGCGCCGTGAGGCAGCTCAGCACGCGCCATGATACGCGTCAGGACGAAGTAGACGACCTCCTTAGGAACGAAGTGTTCGTCGATCTCTATCAGACCGTCCGCCATGGGCTACGTATTGGTGAGGATAGCTACTCGATCAAGGCGATTGAGAATCTCTATCGACCACGACGTTTGACCAAGGTGGCCACCGCCATTGATTCCATCGTCCAATACGCACACTGGATGGAAAGCAGACAGCCACGTACTTGGGAGGGTAGCACGATCCTCAAAGGAATACGCGATTACAACGAGGATGATTGCAGATCCACCGCAGAGTTATTGCAATGGCTGAGGACCATTGCTTGCGAAAACAACATACCTACAATGTGTCCGGTCCAGGCAGCAGCCACTGCTGCGACGCCCGCGCAGTCGGCGCCGAAGGTGCTGCCTCCGGAAGTCGTCACCAGACTTGCGACCATAGGAACGCTTCGCGAACGGGGCGATTCATTCTCCATTGTTCTTGCCGACCTGCTAGATTTTCACCGCAGAGAAGAGAAGCCGATGTGGTGGCGCATGTTCGACCGCGCCAAAGCCACAGCGGAAGAACTTCGCGACGATTCCGGCTGCATTGAAGGTGTTCGTGCCGTTGGCTCCCCGACCCCGGAGAAACGGTCACAGGTGCAAACATACCGCTTCGACCCGTCACAGGAATGTAAGCTTGCTGCCGATGGAAAGACCTCTGTCATGTTCACTCACAGCATTAAGAGTAAGTTCGCCTTGGCCGCGCTGGATACGTCCGAGGGCAACCTTCAGCTTAAGATCGGTAATAAGACACTCAACGAAAGGTTTGGAGGCTCCTTCCCCCAACACGGTTCTCTTATTGAGGACGAGTATGTTAATGCAGCCTCAATTCAGGCTGCGCTCACCGAAGTCGCCATGAAACATCTGGTAGGAGACCTTCACTCGCCCGTTGCCGCTCTGTTAGGGCGCGCCGTTCCCGCCGCGGTTTTGCAGAACGCCGGTGAAGCCACGGCGGATGCCGCTATGCGCGTGACGGGCTCTATGCCAGGCGGATGTCTGGTAGTCCAGGGACCTCCGGGCTCCGGGAAGACCTACACTGCGGCACGCGTCATCAATGCGCTATTATCCGCAGGCAAGAAAGTCGGCATCTCGTCCAACAGTCATAAGGCCGTGGTCCACTTGCTCATGGAGTGCGGCAAGGCCGCCAAGGAAGCTGGCGGCTTCCTCCGGGGAATCAAGGCTGGCGGTGAAAAGGAAGGTTCGCTATTTGCGGATAACCCAGCGCTTCGTTACGTCGAGAGCAATAAGGAGGCACGTGCGGCCTACACGAACGGCGTTGTAGGCGGAACCGCGTGGCTTTTCACTTTACCAGAATGGGAGGGAGTGCTCGATTTCCTGTTTGTTGATGAAGCTGGCCAGGTGTCATTGGCGAATGCCGTAGCCATGGCTCGTTGCGCGAAGAATCTCATTCTGCTTGGCGATCAAATGCAGCTTGAACAGCCGATCCAAGGCACCCATCCCGGCGACGCCGGGCTTTCATCCCTGCAGTATGCCCTCAAGGATTTGAGGGCCAGCCTACCTGATCTGCCGGTGTTCCACGCGGTCGTACCGTCGGATTATGGTCTTTTCCTCGGCGAGTCACGCCGGATGCATCCATCGGTTTGCCGCTTCATCTCGGAGAGCATCTACGAGGGTCGCCTTCGTTCACACCCTGATTGCGCAAAGCAGAAGATAGCACTTGCGCCCAATGCAAATGGCATAGTCGCCAAGGATAGCGGAGTTGTTTTCATCGGCGTCGAACATGATGGAGACATCCAGCAAAGCGATGAAGAGGTCGAACGGGTTAAAGCCGTTTACAGCGAGTTGCTGGGGCGTCCTTACACGGCGTCAGACGGCAGCACACGACCGCTCGCATTGGAGGACTTTCTGTTCATTGCCCCTTACAATGCACAAGTCCGGGCTCTCGAAGCTGCCCTTCCACATGGTGCCCGTGTCGGCAGCGTCGACAAGTTCCAAGGACAGGAGGCGCCTGTTTGCATCCTTTCACTTTGTTCCAGCTACGGCGAGTATGGATTACGGGGACTTGCCTTCATACTTGATCGTAATCGGATCAATGTAGCGCTATCTCGCGCCAAATGCCTGGCAGTAGTTGTTGCTGATCCGCGCATTGGCAGCGCTGCCGCTGGCTCTATCGACGAAATGAGGCTTATCAATCTGTTCTGTAAACTGGCCAGTTGATAATTCCTGCCGGCGCTGGAAGGCCCACCCGATCTTGATGAGATGGTCTGCCGCATAGTGGGTACCCTCCTTTAAGCAGCAGTTTCAGCAGCCAGATCGGGCTCGGTGGTGGGCCATACCCGGACGTATCGATATTGATGCGGAGGCGATTCCTGTCCTGGACCAGGTCTCTCGCCGGTCAACAACAAAGAACTTCTCGCGCGCGTGAAGGCCGCGGCCACCAATCCAAGTCAGAGTCTCGTTTGTGTAATCTTTCGGGTTATTGACGGGCCGATCTCTGGTGATTTGTAATGTTTGGTCGTTAAGGGCTCTTAAAATGAGCGGTTTTCCGGTGTTCAATCGATACATCGGCATCGATTATTCTGGCGCCAAGACTCCCACCTCGAGCCTAAAGGGCCTGCGCATCTATATGGCGGATCAGAAAACGCAGCCCACCGTGGTGTTGCCACCGCCAAGCCCGCGAAAGTATTGGACAAGGCGCGAGGTGGCTGAATGGCTGGTAGAACGGCTCCAGGAAGCCATGTCAACCCTGGTTGGGATCGATCACGGATTCTCGTTCCCGATTGAGTATTTCGAACAGCACGATTTGCCACACGACTGGACCACGTTCCTGGACGATTTTCAACTTCATTGGCCGACGGATAAGGACAATACCTATGTAGATTTTGTCCGCGATGGCGCATGTGGCAATGGTGCAGCCCGTTGGGGTGACACACATTGGCGCCGGTTGACTGAGAAACGTGCTGGCACTGCGAAATCAGTCTTCCATTTTGATGTGCAGGGATCGGTGGCCAAGTCCACGCATTCTGGTTTGCCATGGCTGCGTTTCCTTCGGCGACAGCTCAAACACAAAGTTCATTTCTGGCCTTTCGACGGCTGGCAGATTCCGGCCGGGCGGTCGGCGATTGTCGAGGTCTATCCAGCGCTCTGGAACGCAGAGTTTGAGCGCGAGGAACGATCCTCTGACCAGCACGATGCCTATTCGGTTGCCGCTTGGATGAAGCGCGCAGACATTGATGGCAGTTTGGGCAACTTCTTCGATCCACCTCTGACAGCCGGTGAGCGTGAGCTAGCGAGCATTGAAGGTTGGATTTTGGGGGTGAAGTGATTCTGGCTAGTCCTCAGCCGCAAGAAGCGTGGTTTGCATGAAAGTCAGCTTTCCGTTCATGACCAGCTATGATCCGCCTGGATCAAGCGAAGGCGCGCTCGACCCTCTAGGGCTTTATCAGATCGCTGAACAGTTGGCGGTTCAATTGGTGCCAGCTGTGCGGGAGCGGATGCAACGGATTCGTTTCCTAACTGCCATGGCAGTGGGAGCCGTGGTGACCGAGGGTTTTGAGGATGATCCGCGTAACCGCGACGCGTCGCCTTATCTGGTCTGGGAGTGGCTTCTTGTCGAGGCGATAACGCGAAGTTCACGTAACGCTCCTGAGAACTGGGGTGTCCCTGGGACCTCAGTGACAAGCCGAGCTCTCGATCAATATGGGTATCTCGATGCACGAAGCTACTTGAAGACGCCTCGCATCTTTGGCTTCCATGGAGTGTACAAAAGACTTGCAGCTTATCTTTCGATCGTGGATGTTCATTTAGGGATCGGACCACAGGCGGAAGCCTTGGCAGATGCGTGGGCCCGTGATTTGGGGCTTGGGGGTCTCTCGGGGGCGAAGCCATTGATCGCTCGCTGGTCGAGGGCAGTTCAGCGGAGTCTTTCTGAAAGGCCTCCGCGCACGAACACAGGCTGGTCACAAGACGCCTGGCTAGAGCTTTCATTGGCGTTTGCTCCGTCGGCCTCCAAAACTAAAGAGAAGCGTTGCCTCCAGGATCTCTTGCTTTCGGCAAAGAACAGAAGGTTGGGTGCTTTGCCGACGATCTGGCAGGTCCAGGCAGAATTTGTTGATGACGAGTTCTGCGAGGAGCGGTTGCATGACCGCATCGAAACCCTAGCCCCTGATTACGGAACCCTACTTGGCGCGATTCGGGCATACGAAGCGTTCTCCCGAAGTCTTCAAGATGCGTTTGACCTGTTACGGGCAGAAGCAACACGTCCAGATGCTCAAGGATATTCTGTGCCCCAGATAGCCGCGGATTTCGATTTCAGGCAATCCGTAAATGCAGTTCATGAGAGGTTTGCTCTAGCATTTCGCACCCTAGGCGAACTTGCGATTGCTGGCATGTCCATTCAGAGTCTCTTTGCAGACCGATTCCAACGCTTTGGCAGTGCAATTGACCCGGCGGAATGCGCGATTGCCTTGTGTGAGCATCACGAAGGAATCCAGAGGGCCAAGTCTGCAATGGGGAAGCGACCTTGGTTCGATCGGCTGGGGCAAGACCGAATCTCTATACGCCACGACTACAGAATCGCACGTCCCAAGACCCAACCTGGTCGCTACGTACATGATTATCGTGGATGGCCGATTCGCCGCTTCTGGAAGGATCTAGGATGAGTGACCATACCTCCAGTAAAGCCAATGGCACAATGCTTGAGCTTTGGCGTCCTCCGAAAGCCGCAGGCGACCCGATTGGTTGCTTAACTTCGACGTTCACTTTTACACCTAGCCTTTTCGACGAACATTGCTTGGCGCGCTTTCTTGAGATTGAGTCGGAACCTAACCGGGAAGATCTTGCGTTCCTGCTCGAGCGAGAAAACCGACTTGGAGGAGTCTACGCCGGTGTGCTTGTCGATCACACTTCAGCAGGTGTTGAGCACTCGCTCCGTTGGGATGTACTACCTGTGCGAATCCATGGAGCCAAACAGCATGCCAAGGTCAGTCTTCTATTATGGAGCCGACACCTTAGAATCATCGTGGCATCGGCAAACCTGACAGATCCCGGCTATCGACGGAACTTTGAGGTTGCAGCGGGACTGGACTTCTCACCAGAAGAATCAGATGCTGAGATGCTTTCTGAGTCAATCAGGTTTCTAAGAAGCTTACTTGCTTTCGTTCCTGGGGCAGCTGATAACCCGCCGGAGATTCGGCGTGCAGCTGGATTCTTAGACAATGTCTTCGAGCGCACTCACGGATGGACAAAGCGTCGCCGGGGCGGAACGGTACGACAGCACCTTGCATGTACGCTTCCCGCCTTGCCAGGCGAATCTGCCCGCGGCAGCCTTGATGAGGCAGTCCAGGCGTGTCGAGAGCGGGGAGGTTCACCTCACGAAGTGTGGGTGGCCTCGCCTTTCTACGATCCAGACGCGAACGTGAGTGCAGCTACGGCGTCATTATGCAAGAAGATGGCGCGCGGCACGCTCCGAAAGCTATCGTTTGCTGTACCGAGCCCAGGCTTCCCGGAGAGCTGCGAACAACCCAGTGTGCCACGGCTAGCTGCTCCCAGATCACTCCTGACGACACCACTTATGTACGGGGGACGGGCCACCATTCACCTTCTGCCCGACTCTGAAGACAAGAATCCCCGTCCCTGGCACGCAAAGATGCTGAAGTTGGTCGCGAAAGAGTACGTTGGGTTGCTGACCGGTTCGTCCAACTTTACCCGCGCCGGATTGGGAATTGGCCCTAACCGAAACGCCGAGGCTAATGTCGTGACGGTCGTTGATCGAGTAGCGTATGGGCGAGAAGTAGTCGCGTTGGAGGCAGTCTGGCCTCAAATGGAGCAGGTCATTGATCCGGAATCAGCTGAGTGGTTGGCAACCAATCAGGAACCGGACGAAGACGAGCCATCCACAGTTCCGCCGTTGCTCGAGGGCTTTCTGTCTGCTAGCTTTCGGGCGGGGAGTGGTGCGGCAATCGTGTTGCGACTCGACCCCGACCATTTGCCGGACGAATGGCAAATTCGCACTTTCGAGTCGGTTGAGTCAGAAATACTCTCGGCTGGGTCTTGGTTCGAAGCTGGATGTCCGAAAGTTGTTGAAAGGAAGTGGCAGGCCTCGTCTCCACCGACGAGACTAATTGTCTTGTGGAACGATTGCCGTGCTTTCATGCCCATCAATGTCGAAGATCACAACAAGTTGCCCCCACCGACGGATCTGAAGAACATGTCTGCAGACGATATGCTTGGGATTCTGGCATCAACCGATCCGAGTGCAGCGTTTCGAGCCTGGGCAAAGAGGCAACAGCCCTCTTCGGAGTTTGATGACGACCTCGACTCGGCGGTGCCGGTTGAGCTTGATCCACTCCGGCGCTATGACTTGCAGACCACGTTTCTGCATCGGATTCGTCACCGTTCGCGCATCCTTGCGCAAATGCGTTCGAACCTTGAACGTCCCGTGTGGGGACGCCAGGCATTGGAATGGCGCCTGCGGGGCTTGGTAGGGGTCGAAGCGCTTGCAGATCGATTCCTCGGGGAGCTTGAGACCTCGAATGGAAAAGCCAACGAAGCGCTGTTGACTCTAGCCGACTTCATGATCGTGCTTCGTGAGATTGAATACCAAGCTGGTGATGGTTGTTTATCGAAAGCAGAGTTCAATCAAGTCTTCCGACCCTTCCTCCGGGAATTGGTCGAAAGGCACGCGCGAAGGGTCAATGATTTGCGCAGTGTTGTCTCGAAGGATGTGATCAAGTTCTGGCTGCGGGTGGTGGCACGATGCCAAGAGTGACTGATGTTTACACAGCGCCTCCAGAGTTGACATTGGGGAAGCAACTGAACAAGAGGGTGCCCGAAGCCGACCAAAATCGGCAACGCATTGAAGTCGAGGAGATTCTGCGCCGTCTGCGGACCCAGCCTGGAGTGATCTTGGCCGATGAGGTTGGGATGGGAAAGACCTTTGTCGCACTTGCGGTGGCCTACGGCATTGCTGTGCAAAGCCCAAAGGGTCCTGTGATTGTGATGGTCCCTCCAAACCTTGTGGGCAAATGGGAAAAGGATCTTACGACATTCTGTGATCTTTACGTTCCGGACCGTATTCTTCTACGGCGGGGAAGCAGTAAGAACGAGAAGGTGAACCGGAGCAAGTACTTTCAGTACGACATAGCACGGCACAGCGTAGAGCTGTTAAAGCTTCTCGACGACCCGCCGCGCGAGCGATGTCAATTGATCCTCCTTGCACAGGGAGCCATGAGTCGTAGCCAATCAGACAAGTGGGTTCGGCTTGCGTTGATAGCCGAAGCTCTGCGCCGTCATGGAGTGGGGAAGGCGAGCCGGCTCATTCAGGTCAAGAAGCAGATCCACCGGTTCCTGGGAAAACTATTATGGGCTATTGGAGAAGAACGTTCGCACGGCTGGGGCGAGAAGCTTTGGAAGCGGCTATTGGACACCTATCCCGCCGCTTGGAAAGACACTTACAACCAAGCGGTGCGAAATGAAGAGATGTGTCTGAAAGACGACCCTGTTCCAAAACAGGTTGTCCGGGCGTTGGAAAAGGTTGATCTGAAATCCTTGGCAGCTGCGCTTAAGGAGATGCCCGTGCGGGCACGCGGAGGCGATGCTCGGGTTTCAGAACGCCTCGACGCTGTTCGTAGAGCTTTGACGCAAGTCGTGGAAGAGCTCTGGAAGAGCCTGCTTGCACTGGCTTCCTGGCGTTCACCATTGCTTGTGATGGACGAAGCACATCATCTCAAGAACCCCGCTACCGCTCTGGCTCGACAGCTTCAATCACTGGACTTGACACAGGACCTTCGCACCGGAGACGGGGCGATGGCCAAGGCATTTGACCGCATGTTATTTCTCACTGCCACTCCATTCCAACTTGGGCACTTTGAACTAGTTCAGGTGCTTAGGCGTTTCGGAGACGTCAAGTGGGACGCTCAAGAACTTGGCGAGCCAGAGGCGTTCCAGCATAAGTTGTCAAAGCTTGGTAAGCATCTAGACGAGAGTCAGCGCTGTGGCATTGCTTTACAAAGGGCGTGGAGTCGCCTCCGCCCCGAAGATGTTGAAGAAGAATTGGAAGCATGGTGGATCCACACCTTGGGCTCGCCTCGTGAATTGCTAATGAACTTTCCACGGGCAGTGGTTGATACCTACGAAAGGGCAAAGCTATCCCGTGAACTTGCTGAAGGTGCCCTTCGACCTTGGATCGTGCGCCACAACAAGGGTCTTTATTGGGAGGGCACTAACATTGTCCGCAGGTGCCGCAAAGATGGCGAAGCGGCCGCAAACGGTAAGGAATCAGCGCGCGGTTTACCCGTGCCAGAGGACCAGCTTCTTCCGTTCTTTCTTGCTGCTCGAAGTGCGGTCACGCCTGGAAAGGATCTGCTTGGCGAAGCTCTCAGTTCATCCTATGAAGCGTTTCGCGATACTCGCCGCGGTCATTCACCGGCCAAAGACGAGCAGTACGACATTCCCACCAGAACTGGGGATCTTACCTGCGGGCCATGGTATCTGGGACAGTTCGACCGGGCGTTGGATCATATGGGTGGATCGATTCACCCAAAGGTATGTGCAACCGTTAAGCGGGCGACCGACTTGTGGGAGGCCGGCGAAAAGGTTCTTGTTTTCGCTTTCTATCGACACACTTGCAGGGCGCTGCGAAAGCACATCAGCAAAGAAATTGAGCGTCGAATCACCCAAAAGGCAGAACAGAGGTTGAGGCAAGCAGGGCGAACCGTGGATGATTCAACCGTCGATCGACTGCTGCAGAGCATCCAAAGACGGTTTTTCGATCAAAAGGACTCCCCTGGCCGGCAAGCGGTTGACCGTGCACTTGAGATCCTGTTGAACACCCATTTGGAGTCGGTCGAATCGACTCAGCTGTCGCCAGATGAGCGCGATATGCTGACTGATGTCATGCGGCGATTCTTGCGTGCTTCAACAACGCTTGTTTGCTGCTTCCCAATTGCAGACGTCGACAAGATCACTCCGGATCAGGCGGTAGCGAAGGCGCTGGACTATTCCGATGGTTCAGGGTTGACGTGGCGCCGAAAGTTCGACATATTCGTAGATTTCTTGGTAACTCAGTGTTCCCCGGCCGAACGAAGAGATTTCCTTGACGCTGCGCAGAGTGTTCAAACGGGAAGAATTCGTGTGGAAGACGAGGAAGAAGCTGATTCAGATGAGCAGAAAAGTATACTTACCGTTCCGAATGTACAGGCCGCCACGGGCGAGACTAAACGCGATTCGCGTTCTCGGCTGATGTTGGCGTTTAACACGCCGTTCTTTCCTGACATCTTGGTCTGCAGTGAGGTCATGGGAGAGGGCGTTGATCTTCAACGCTTCTGCCGCCATGTCATCCACCACGATCTCGATTGGAACCCAAGCCAGATCGAACAGAGAACTGGCCGTATTGATCGGCTCGGATGCAAAGCGGAGGGACGCTATTCAATCGAGGTCTACTTGCAGTACCTTGCAGGTGCAGCCGACGAACGGCAATACCGCGTCATGTCCGATAGAGAGCAATGGTTCCGCATTGTCATGGGGCAGGAACAGGTTGCTCGGCTCATAACCCCTGACTCTGTCAGCACGTTTCGACTGCCAGACGCACTTGCAGCCGAGCTCAGCTTCAAGTTGGATCTCAGTGCAGAGTGATGTCACCGGTCCTGCAGTCAATGCTCTTCTTGGCACTATTTCGTGAGATCATTGGACCCGAATGGAGTCGGTTGCATTTCTGCGAATCGAACCTGGTGATTCTGAACGAAGGTACCTAACCGATGAGTACTCCAACGTCTACACTGGCGCCCGGCGCCCGTGTCTTGATCCGGGATGCAGAATGGATCGTGAAGCGGGTGGATACAACTGGAACCGGGGGACGGTCAGTTCAGGCCATTGGCGTGTCCGAGATCGTTCGACACAAGGAAGCCCGATTCCTCACGGAGATTGAAGGAAAGGGCATCACCCTCCTTGACCCGGCCGAAACAGAATTAGTCCCAGATGGATCTCCGCAGTTCCGAAACAGCCGCCTTTATCTTGAAAGCCTGCTGCGGCAATCTCCACCCACGGGAAATGATCTATGGATCGGTCACCGAGCCGCCATCGACAACCTTTCCTTTCAGCTCGACCCAGCCCTGATGGCACTTGAACAACCACGACAGCGAATCCTGATTGCGGACGCTGTTGGCCTCGGCAAGACGATTGAGATGGGTATCCTGCTTAGCGAGCTGATCAACCGCGGGAAGGGCAAGCGCATCCTGGTGGTCACTACAAAGAGCATGATGGCCCAGTTTCAGAAGGAGCTTTGGACCCGGTTTACGATTCCACTGGTCCGCCTTGATTCCGTTGGACTTGATAGGGTTCGGAACCGAATACCGACAAATGCAAACCCGTTCCACTACTACGACAAAGCAATCATCTCAATCGACACCCTAAAACAGAACGACGAGTTCCGTGTCTGGGCTGACAAGAGTTATTGGGACATCATCGTTATTGATGAAGCGCACAACGTTGCGTTCCGTGGTGCGAAACTTGCCCTGCGCGCCAAACTTGCTGATCTCCTGTCGCGCCGCTCCGATACGCTCATTATGGCCTCGGCGACTCCGCATGACGGCAAAGCTGCATCGTTTGCCAGCCTAATGAACATGCTGAACCCGACGGCCATCGCCAACCCGAAAGACTACGGTCCGGACGATATTAAGGGTCTCTTCCTGCGTCGCTACAAGAAGGACGTGCAAGAGCAGGTATCTGGCTCTTTTCTGGAGCGTCAAGTGAGCAAGCATCCCGTTCCAGCATCTCCCAAGGAGGAGGCAGTCTATGATCGCCTAGCGGATGCGAAGTTTCTTTCCTTTGACGGCACGCGTCGCACTGGGCAGCTCCTCTTCAAGACTGTGCTCGAAAAGGCGTTGTTTTCCTCGCCGGCCGCATGTCTCGTGACTGTTCGGCAGCGGTTGCGCAGGATTGAGAAAGAGGTGAGTTCTGAGGCTGAAAAGGATCGCGTCACGCTGCGCGCCATCGCTGAATTTCTGGAACGCGTCGGCGCGGTTGATTTCGCCAAGTATCAGCGCCTTGTTGAGATGTTGAAGCCAGGCGGATATCTAAACTGGAATCCCGCCAATCCCTCTGACCGCATTGTTCTCTTTACAGAGCGGATCGAGACACTCCATTTCCTCGCGGAGAACCTCGCACGCGATCTAGCGTTGAAGCCAGGACAGTTGGCGGTAGTCCACGGCTCTGGAATCGAAGACGTAGACCTGCAAAAGATAGTTGAAGATTTCGGTCGCGACCAGGCTCCGGTGCGCCTTTTATTGGCATCCGACATCGCCAGCGAAGGTCTCAACCTGCACTTTCTCAGTCATAAACTCATTCATTTCGACATTCCGTGGTCGCTCATGGTCTTTCAGCAGCGGAATGGCCGTATCGACCGCTATGGTCAGGAGAGGCAGCCGCACATCGCTTACCTCTACACAGAGCCTCAGCACCCGAAGATCCGCGGTGACCTCCGCATTCTCGAGTTGCTCATGGAGAAGGATGAGCAAGCGGCGAAGAATATCGGAGATCCGTCGGTCTTCCTCGGTGTCTTTGACGCACGCGAGGAGGAGGCGATGACCGGCAAAGCGATCGAAGATGACCTCGCTCCTGTTGAGTTCAATAGGCGCATGGAGAAAGCTGCTGAAGACGATCTTCTTTCAATCCTCTTTGGTGACACGCCGGTTCCCGCGGGTCAAACTGCCCGAGACCACTGCCATTCTTTCCCCAGTCTTTTCGCCGACGACTTGACTTATTTCCAGGAGGGACTCGCCGCGCTCAACGCTATTTCAGATCTGCAGGCAAACTTCGACTCCGAGCGCCAGCTCGTCACCCTGACGGTCAACGACGATCTGCGGCGTGTGTTCCGGGCGCTCCCGTCTGAGGCCCTTCCAGGTGATGGACGAATTCACTTTACCATCAGCCGTGAGCGGGTCAAGAAGGCTATTAAGGATTCCCGGGCGGAGGAAGACACTTGGCCACAAGTGCATCTGCTCTGGGACCTCCATCCAGTGATGGAGTGGCTCAACTTCAAGCTGATGGTCGCGTTCGGACGCAAACAGGCTCCTGTGATGCGCCTTGCCGGTGCACTTGCCGCCGGAGACTCCCTCTTCTTGATACAAGGGGAGATCCCCAACAAGAAAGGGCAGCCAGTCATTCATGAATGGTTTGCCGTCCACTTCGAAGGACACCGTAATGTCGGAGTGCTGTCGCTTCAGGAATTCCTGAACCTCACTCATTTGGATCAGCAAGCCTACCCCAACCCTGGCCAGTTTGAGATCCCTATCGCCGTGAGCAGCCTTCTTCCAGATGCGGTTGCCGAGGCCCGCCGCTACATGTCGGCTCGCCGGCAAGCATTTCAGCAGGAACTTGAGACGCGGTTACGGGAAGAAATGCTGAGCCTGAGCACGTTGCAGGATCGGCAGCTCTCTTTCCTGGAGTTTGAGTTCCCTGAAGACGAGACACTGCTGGGTTCGCGCCGCAACAGGAAGCTTGAACGGCGCCGGCACATTGACCAGGTCTTTGCCGACTACCGCCGCTGGGTAGAGGAAACGATGACCACTGAAGATAGCCCCTTCCTCCGCGTCGCGGCTGTGTTCCTCGGGTGATGCATCATGTCAATTGACCTTACGGGGATTACGAACGAGAACGAGTTCTACACGCACCACTACCTCGCTGCCATTTTGGAGGGGGATCTGAAGCCTCTGTTTGAGGAGTGGTCGAAACTGGAGAACCCGCCTTACGACCGACTGAGGGCTTTGGCCCGTCCATTCCAGTCGATCGACCGTGAAAGCGATCCGGTTGAACGGGAATCGCTCAGGCAAAGATGGTTCAGTGATCTGTTCGCCGTTCTCGGATATTCCTTCACTCCTGAGACCTTTGAATTTGATGACGGCACGACCCTTCCGCTCGCCGGGCAAATCACTCGGGCAAACGGCCGTGCGGAGCTCTGGGCGCTCGCCGTCCCAGAAGACGTCTCGCAGGGCACCGCGCTCGACGGGGACGAGTACGATCCGCTCGACACATACGAAGAGATCCTGTCCAAACAGGTCTTCACTGTGGAAGAACCGCCGCGCTGGGTCCTGCTCTACGGCGCCAAGCAACTCATTCTCATCGACCGTTCCAAATGGCCTTCAAAGCGCCTCCTGCGATTCGACCTGGACGAGATCCTCGGTCGCCGCGAGCCCTCCACGCTCCGCGCGATGGCCGCGCTCCTCCATCGCGAATCCGTTTGCCCATCCGATCAAATCAGCCTTCTCGACCGTCTCGATGAAAACTCCCACAAGCACGCCTTCGCCGTTTCTGAGGATCTGAAGTACAGCGCCCGCGAAGCCGTCGAACTGCTCGGTAACGAGGCGGTTTGGTACCTCAGTGAGGTTTTGAAGGAAGGCGTCTACGGCAAAGACCTGGCGGAGCAGCTCACACGCGAATGTCTCCGCTACCTCTACCGTCTGCTTTTCCTTTTCTATGTAGAAGCGCGCGAAGAGCTCGGCTACGCGCCGATGAAGAGCGAGGAGTACCGCACCGGCTACTCGCTGGAAAGCTTGCGCGATGCGGCCGAATCCGAGCTGACCACAGAGGAGGATCGCAACGGCTATTTCCTGCACCATTCCCTCCAAGCACTATTCCGTCTGATCCACGATGGCTGGCGGCATGAGCTGAAACCCGAACAGATAGGCGATTACAACTTCCGCATGGAGCCACTCCGCTGCGATCTCTTCGACCCCGCGCGCACGCCCCTGCTGAACCGGGTTCGTAAGCGTAACCACGTCCTCCAGAGGGTGATTGAACTACTCTCCCTGTCCCGTGAAGGCCATGGGCGTCGCGGGCGCATCAGCTATGCACAGCTTGGCATCACTCAACTCGGCTCGGTCTATGAAGGTTTGCTCTCTTATACCGGCTTCTTTGTTGAAGAACGGGATGGCCTGTATGAGGTCAAGCCTGAAGGCGAGCAGTACGATCCATTGAAGCAGGCCTATTTCGTTCCTAAGAGCGCACTGAGCGAGTACACGGATGAGGAAAAGGTCTACATAAACGGCCGCCTTGTGCATCACCCGCAGGGAAGCTTTGTCTATCGCCTCGCCGGCCGAAATCGCCAGAAGTCGGCGTCCTACTATACGCCCGAAGTGCTCACCCAATGCGTGGTGAAATACGCGCTCAAGGAGCTGCTTAAAGACAAATCCGCGGACGACATCCTCAACCTCAACATCTGCGAGCCAGCTCTTGGCAGCGGGGCCTTCTTGAATGAGGCGGTGAATCAGTTGGCCGATGCATACCTGGAGTGCAAACAGCGCGAGACCGGTCGTACGATCGGACACGACGAGTACCTGACGGAGAAACAGAAGGTCAAAGCCTACCTTGCGGATAATCGCGCATACGGGGTGGACCGCAACCCGGTCGCCATCGAGCTGGCCGAAATCTCTCTCTGGCTCAATACTATTTACGTCGGGCACACCATTCCCTGGTTCGGGGGCCAGCTTGCAGCGGGTAACAGCCTCATCGGTGCGCGGCGTCAGGTATTCGCGCGTCCGCAGCTCGAGAGCGACCATCGCGAATGGTTGGATTCCGTTCCCGAGCGCGTGCCTATGGGCAAAGAACGCGTCGACGGGCAGATCTGGCACTTCCTGGTCCCCGACCAGGGGATGGCGGACTACACCGACAAAGCCGTCAAGGAGATGCTTCCTGCGGAGATGAAGCAAATCCGCGATTGGAGGAGGGATTTCACCAAGCGATTTTCTGCCGGAGATACCAAAGCGCTGGAGCGGCTCTCCGCTGCCGTGGACAGACTATGGAGGAAGCACTGCGAGGAGCTTCGCAGGATAAAGCGTGAGACCGCTCACGTTTTCCCGGTTTTCGGTCAGGAAGCAAACCCGGCATTCGCCGAGCGCGGCAACCAGCTCAGCACACATCAGCGCGACCAGATCTTTGAGCGGGCCATTACGCCGGCCGGTGGGCAGGCCAGCACCTACCAGCGGCTCAAACTGGCCATGGACTATTGGTGTTCCTTATGGTTCTGGCCGGTTGAGCTTGGAAGCATGCTGCCGACACGCGATGAGTTCTTGCTGGAAATGTCCGCGATTCTGGAAGGGACATCGCAAGAGCTCTCGCCTCTTCTGGGGCCTGAGCAACAACCATTGTTTGCCACCGGCAGGCCCGAACAGCAGCAATTGCGCCTCGCCGAGGAACTCGGCCAAGTGAACCTGGAAGAGCTTTGCGCAAGCTTACCCAGACTGAAACAAGTCTTAGCTCTTGGCCAGCGCCACCGCTTCTTCCACTGGGAGCTCGAGTTTGCCGATCTATTCGAGGACCGCGGCGGCTTCGATCTGATCCTAGGCAACCCACCTTGGATCAAGATCGACTGGAATGAAGGCGATCTCTTGGGAGATTTCGAGCCCATGTTTGTGCTTCGCAGTTTCTCGGCGTCTGAACTGAGCCGCCTGCGGACTCAGAAGGTGAGCGAGCTTCCCAATCTTCGGCATGCATATCTTGAAGAGTATGTCGAAATGACGGCAACACAGAGCTTTCTTTCTTCGATTCAGATGTTTCCGCTATTACATGGGTCAAAAGCAAATTCCTTCAAGTGCTTTATTATCCAGTCGTGGCTGACTGCAACCAAATTAGGAGTGCAGGCATTCCTCCATCCTGAAGGCGCTTACGATGATCCGAATGGTGGGGTGGTGCGAGAACATCTGTATCGCCGATTAATCTGTCATTTCCACTTCATTAATGAGCATCAGCTTTTCGCTGAAGTTGACCATCACGTTTCCTTTAGTGTGAACGTCTACGGCCCACCGAAGATTAAGCCTGCTTTCTCGCATTTGGCAAACCTTTTCACCCCTTCGTCGATTGATGCGTCCTTCAGTCACGATGGCCGAGGACCAGTGGGGGGGATAAAAGACGTTGCAAACCAGTGGAACATTGAAGGTCATTCCCACCGGATAATCGATATCGACGAAGAGACGCTCAGCCTTTTTGCGCTTTTGTACGATGAGCCAGAAACTACCGCGTTAAGAGCCAAGTTGCCCGCCTTGCACGCTCGAGAACTCCTAAGTGTGCTTAAGAAGTTTGCGTCCTTCCCCGAGAAACTGGCTGATCACAAGAGTGACTATAAAACCACGTATCTTTGGGACGAAACCGCCGCTGCTATTGACGAAACGATTAAACGAGACACAGGGTTCGTAGCAGACCCGTCAAACCTCATCCTGTCTGGGCCACATATCTCGGTCGCCAATCCGCTCTATAAGACGCCTCGACGCATTTGTTCAGCAAACGGGCACTACGACGTCGTCGATCTCATGAAAATACCTGCTGATTATTCTCCGCGTACTAACTATCTGCCTTCGTGCGGAAAAGCGGAATACGTTTCTCGAGTGCCGACGCTCGATTGGGATGCAAGTAGGCCTATTACTGACTCGTATAGATTGGCCTTCCGAGCGATGTTATCGCAAAACGGCGAAAGAACGCTAGTGGGAGCAATCGTCCCGAAGCAGTGCGGTCACATCAACGGAATTCAAAGTACTTCTTTTAGATCACAGAATCGTTTGCTGCAAGTGGCAGCGTTGTCAGCATCGCTCGTCGCGGATTTCGTTTTGAAGACAACAGGTCGCAGTAATCTTCAATATAGTTGGGAAACGTTCCCATGTGTGCAGTTGCAACCTCGTGCGATCTTGAACATTCTACGGCTGAGCTGCTTGACCTCGACGTTTACTGACCTATGGGGTCAATCGTGGCAGGACCGCTTTCGCCAGAATCTCTGGTCAAAGGGTGATCCCCGGTTGGCAAGCGGGTCGTTTATGTGTCTGACTCGGGACTGGTGTTGGGACACTCCACTCCGCACGGACTACGAGCGCCGTCAGGCACTGGTTGAAATCGATGTGCTAGTCGCTCGTGTTCTAGGACTCACGCTTGATGAGTTGCGCACAATCTACCGAATCCAGTTCCCGGTGCTCCAGCAGAACGAGCGAGATACATGGTATGACCAGCGTGGGCGCATTGTGTTTACCTGCTCCAAAGGCCTTCCCGGCGTCGGCTTTACCCGTCCAGAGTGGGAAAACATCAAATCGATGACTGCTGGTGTCGTCACCCGCACGATTCAGGACGACACTCTTCCCGGAGGTCCACGCGAACGGGTCATCGAGTACCTGGCGCCATTCGACCGATGCGACCGTGAAGCCGACTACACTACAGCCTGGAAGTTCTTCGAGGAGCACGGAGAATGATTCCTTCGGTGATAACCCGGCAGATCGAGCGAGGCGTGAAGGAGTTCCTCCTCACAACCTTTCCGATAACGAATCCCTTCTTTGCCGGAAGCCTGGAAAAGCTGCTCGACACGCCGGGGATGCTGTTCCGTGGCCCGTATCTTTCAGTCAAACTTCCGTTCGTGCCGGCAGAAGATGGGCCACACCCATTTCCGGGGGTTGTGCCGCCCGCCTTTTCTCCCTACCGCCACCAGCAGCAGGCATGGAATCGGCTAGACACCCGGGTGGGGCGATCAACGATCGTCGCCACTGGTACTGGCTCTGGCAAGACCGAGTGCTTTCTCTATCCCATCCTTGACCACTGCTTCCGCGAGCGCGGCCGCCGCGGAATCAAGGCCATCCTCATCTACCCAATGAATGCGCTGGCCACCGACCAGGCCCAGCGGCTTGCTAAGATGATCTGGCAGAATCCAGAACTCAATGGGTTCGTGACTGCGGGGCTCTGGATTGGGGGCGAGGAGGATAAGCCCTCGCCGGTGATGACCGAGACTGAGCTGATCACCGATAAGGACATGCTTCGCGCGGCGCCGCCCGACATCCTGATCACCAACTACAAGATGCTTGATTACCTGCTGGTCAGGCCCCGCGACTTCCCGCTCTGGAAATTGAACAAACCGGAGACCCTCCGTTACCTGGTGGTGGATGAGCTGCACACCTTTGATGGAGCTCAGGGCGCTGACCTGGCCTGCCTAATCCGCCGTATCAAGGAACGAGTCAAGACCCCGCCAGACCATCTCTGCTGTGTCGGCACATCGGCGACGCTGGGCGATGGCACTCAGGCGGACCTGGCGGACTTCGCCAGGCGTTTGTTCGCGGAGCCATTCGACGAGCAAAGCGTCATTGGCGAGTCGTTGCTTACTCCAGATGAATTCCTGAAGGGCTATCTGGTGACCATGTTTCAGACTCCGGGCGTTAGCGATCTGGACGCGATGGACCCGCTCTTGTATGAGTCGGTGGAGGACTACCTGGCGGCACAGTCGCGATTGTGGATGGGGCAGGACCTGTCTCTGGATCCGGTTGCCCTCGGAGAAGCTCTCAAGCATCACGCTTTCTTCCGCAACCTGCTGGTGATTCTGGGTAACCGTGCCGTTGCTGCAGGCGACCTGACCTCAGAATTAAAGAAGCAACTACCCGGCTTTAGCAGCTTAGAGGAGCGTTATCTCGACCGGTTGCTGGACAGCTTCTTGGCCTTGTTGTCCCAGGCACGAATTGAAGGCCCTGTCGGTTGGCAGCCTCTTGTGCAGATCCGCATGCAGCTCTGGCTCAGGGAGTTGCGGCGTATGGTGTCCACTGTCCAAAAGGAACCTTCTCTCAGCTTCGCGGACGACCTAAAGCCCGATGATTTGAAACTAAGCCTCCCTGTGATCCATTGCCGCGAATGTGGAGATACTGGCTGGGGCGGAACCGTTCGCGATGCCGATACGCACGTCAATCCAGATCTTCCGACCTTTTATAACAGCTACTTTGCAAACTCGCCTCATGTCGTTTTCATATACCCATTCTTAGAAGATGAACGCAAGAAGCAGCGCGAATTCCCCACGCATCTCTGCACCAGCTGTCTCAGTATCCAACGGATCACGAAGGATGTGAGCTGTGGCAACTGCGGGGCATCCGCCGACCGGATGATGCCAGTCTCGATTCCAAATGCCAACTACACACAGAGAAGGAGGGATGGAACTGAAAAGCGTCTGGGTTCGCACGATTGCCCAAGTTGCGGAGGACACAACTCGCTCACGATTCTCGGCTCGCGTGCCGCAAGCCTGACCAGCGTCATCATTGCCCAACTGTTTTCTTCCATCTTCAACGGAGACAAGAAGCTGCTGGCATTCTCAGATTCCGTGCAGGATGCCTCGCACCGGTCGACTTTCTTTGCTGCTCGCACCTACACCTTCAATCTGCGAAGCGCAATTCAAAAGACAGTCCTTGCTGCGAACGGGCCGGTACCGTTCGAAACGCTGACGGGTCGCTTTCTGGACGACTGGCGCCAACGACTCAAGGCCGAGGAGTTCCTGGCTACGTTCTTGCCTCCTGACATGGACTGGTTGGACGACTATGAGGCCTTTCGAGCCACAGGGAAGCTGCCAGCCGGCTCGAACCTGATGAGCCTCCTTGACCGACGCCTGGCATGGGAGATTTGGAGCGAATACACCTTTGACTGCCGAATTGGCCGCACATTGGAAAAGACAGGAAGTTCCACACTTGAAGTGAAGCCGGACATCTGGCAGAGAGTGTTGGCGGCACTTCTGCCGCGCCTGCAGGAACAAATAGGCCTGCTGCGCGAGTTGGATCAGACCACGCTCAGTAGGTTTCTGGCAGGGCTCATTCAGAACTTGAAGAACCGCGGGGCGGTCGATGAGGCTGACTTGGCACCGTATATCGAAAGCCTGGGAGGCTATTGGCAACTCGGAAAGCAGAACGGTCGAGAGGTGTGGCGACCGAATATCTCACGGGCGTCGCGAACTCCGGTATTCCTCACTTCACGCGGAGGGGAACGCTTCCAGACACTTGTAAGGCGGGCCAGCAATCCAACTCCCACCTGGTACGAAGATTGGATGGAGAAGTCGTTCTATGGCATCGATCCAACTGTTGCCGAATGGACTGAAAAGATCTATGAGATCGTTTTGAATGCGCTGAATGAGGCCGGATTAGTTTTCGAACGCATCGCGCGTGGGGCGCGCGTCTGGGGTTTGACGCCGGCTGCATTTCAGGTCACGACTGATGTCGTCCAGTTCAGATGTAAATACTGCAGGTTCGCGGTTTCGGTAGGTGCAACAGACAGTGCGGCATTTGAAGGCAATCGATGCATGCGATACGACTGCGATGGTCATTTCGAGCGCTTGCCGGCGACTGAAGACTATTACCGGCGTTTGTACGCGACCGGCGATGTAAAGCGCATCTTCTCAGCAGAGCATACAGGGCTGCTCGATCGCGAAACGCGCGAACGAATCGAGGAGGGTTTCCGGGAAAACGAACGACCAGGCGATCCGAATTTGCTCTCATGCACTCCGACACTCGAGATGGGTATAAACATCGGCGACCTCTCGTCGATTGCGCTCTGTTCCGTTCCTCCGAAGCCGAGCAACTACTTACAGCGGGTGGGCCGCTCTGGACGCGTGAACGGGAATTCATTTGTGCTCGCCGTTGCCAACGCGCGTGCTCATGACCTTTTCTTCTATTTCGAGCCAGAGGAGATGATTCAAGGGCTGGTGGAAACCCCTGGCTGCTTCCTGGACGCATCAGCCGTTCTGGAACGCCAGTTTACTGCCTATGTCTTTGACCGGTGGGTCGAGACAGGCGTGCCTGATGGCGCGTTGCCGGATGAGATGCGCACAGTGCTTGATGTAGTAGAGAGCGGGAACCGAACGAAAGGGTTTCCAGCCAATCTACTAGCGTTCTTCGAGCAAAATCGTCCGCTCGTGGAAGATGGATTCCTTGCCCTTTTCGGGGAGGAAATGAAGGATTACACGCGTGAAAGGATTCGAGCCTTTTCTCGTGGCACAGATTTGGACGTCATCGGTCTCCAGAGCTCAATCTGGAAGGGCTTGGAAGAGGTCGCGGGTGAGCGAAAGGTTTTGCGAAACCAGATTCAAGCTCTGACCAAGAAGATCCGAGATTTGAAGCAGGATCCGGCGCGAGACCAGAACTTCGATCGCACACTCTTGGATTTGCTTCGCGAGAAGGCAGCGTTAAATGAAATCGTCTCCTCCATCAACCAACGGAAAGTCCTAAACTTCTTCACGGACGAAGGGCTATTGCCCAACTATGCCTTTCCGGAAGCCGGCGTAGTTCTGAAATCGGTAATCTACCGGCGCGTTTCAAGTGCTGAGGACGATGATCGGAAATACAAGACGCACACATACGAGTATGAGCGGCCGGCAGCGGCCGCGATCTTGGAGCTCGCCCCTGCGAACAACTTTTATGCCGAAGGTCGCAAGCTCGAAATCGACCAGGTGAACCTGCAGGTATCCCAGATCCAGCCGTGGCGCTTCTGTATCGAATGTTCCTATCTGGATCTGGAGGGACGGTCAGAACCACGCGCTACTTGTCCGGAGTGCGGGAGTCCCCTTTGGGCAGATGAAGGTCAACGGCGCAACATGCTGCGGATGCGGCAAGTGGTTTCTACCCAATCTGAGGAGGAGAGTCGCTCATACGACGAGAGCGATGACCGCGAGCCCTTGTTTTATCAGAAGAACATGTTCGTGGTGAAGGATGACACAGACATCACAGAAGCATATTTCATTGACCGAGAGGAAGTTCCGTTCGGATTCGAATTCTTCAAGAAGGTTACCTTGCGGGAAGTGAATTTCGGTGAAAAGTTGGCTGGAGGGCCACAAGTCACGATCGCGGGAAAGCAGTTCATTGACAGACCTTTCGAGTTGTGTGGCGCCTGCGGCAAAGTGAAGAAGAATGGCAAAATCGATCATGCTCTTTACTGCCGCTACTGGGGAAAGGAAGAGCAGGAAAAAGTGATCGAGGCGTGTTACCTGTACAGGGAATTCACCTCGGAAGCTATCCGGATGCTTCTTCCTGTGGCGAGCTTCGATGTGGATCGCAACATTCATTCGTTTGTAGCCGCGCTCGATCTGGGACTTCGCAAAGTATTCCGTGGTGACCCCGGCCATTTACTCACAACGGTTATGGATGAGCCTGTCCCTGGATCAGATGTGCGCAAGCGCTACTTGGTGCTCTACGACGGTGTGCCAGGGGGGACAGGCTATCTCAAGGAGCTGATGCAAGACGAGCAGCGCCTATTGGGGGTCTTCGAGCAGGCGTACGATGTCCTCAAGAACTGTGGATGCCAGAACGACCCAGAGAAGGATGGCTGCTACCGTTGCTTGCTCGCATATCGCGGTCACCATGACCAGTTAAATACTTCTAGGCTGGCAGCGCTTGAGCTTCTGAAGTTGATCCTTGACAACCGGCAGTATTTGAAGCGAACAGAGCACCTGAATGCCATCCGAATCAACCGCTTGTTGGAAAGTGAATTGGAGGCGCGCTTTATCGATGCATTGAGCCGACCTGCAGAAGGAGAGGCGCTTCGCAGCGTTACGCGTCAGGTGGTTCACGGCAAAGAAGGTTTCTACATGCGCTCAGACTTGGGCAACTATCTGATTGAGCCGCAAGTCGAACTTGGACCCGCGCAGGGCGTGGCTGTTGCAAGCAGGGCGGATTTTGTCTTTTACCCCGAGCGTCCTGAGCAGGGCGAATTGCCCTTAGTTGTCTTTGCTGATGGTTACGAGTATCACGCAGATCCAAATTCAAGCCTTCGAATTGGCACTGATACGGCTCAGCGGATGGCGCTCATGCGCTCGGGGCGATACCGCGTTTGGTCGCTCACTTGGGTCGACGTTCAAGAACAGTTCAAGAATCCGGTTCCGCAGTTTGGACCTGCGCTGCTGCCTCCCGGCGCCAAGTTCAACGCGGTGCTCAATAATGTCGACCCAGGGGAGTCAGGCAATTGGAAGAGTCTGAGCGGATTGTCCTCGTTCGGGATTCTCACCCTCTTGCTTGGAGCAGGAAGGCGCAAGTGCTGGCCTCGCTACGCGCAAGCATATGTGGTCAGTTTGCTGGAGAATGATCCTGATATGCCTGGCCGGTTGCGCTTCAATTGCCAACGATTACATTCCGACGGGAGCCTCTTGCTACAAGTCGGAGGTGGCATTGAGACAACTGCCCTGCAAAGCCGCAACTTTGACGACCTAGAGGTACGCCTGCAACTCTTCGATGATTTCGCACATCATGGTCTTTCTGAATGGAAACAAGCCTGGCGTGAGTTCCTTCGACTGGGAAATCTCTTGCAATTCGTCCCTCGTTTCGAGTTCGTAAGCTCGCTTGGTCTGAGTAGTGAACTGTACGGGCCGATATTTGAATCGCCCACTGAGTTTCAGAATGGCAAGGTTTCCGATCAACTTGTATCTCTGATGGAACTTGTAGCGCACGAATTGCGCGATCTTTGCGCTCAAGTTGCATGGCGCGGCAAGCCTCTGCCTCAGGCTGGTTTCGAGTTGACAGGTGAGGCCGGAGAGATCATTGCGACGGCTGAGCTCGCGTGGCCCTCCTGCCATATTGCTGTTCTTTTGGAGCACGAGGCTGACGGGATGCATCTCTTTGAGAGCGCAGGTTGGAGAGTATTTGCCGGCGAAGATGTCCGGACTGCGCCGGAACAACTTCTCGATGCATTGCCCGATGAGGTCCCCGCATGACGATTGCTCTTTCCAGTGAATTCCTTCTGGCTTTCTCAAACGTGCAGAAGAGCCAACAGAAGCAAGTTCGAGAATTCATCGAACGCTTCCGAGAGCACCCCGATGCTCCGGGGATCAACTACGAGTTGATCAAGAGTGCTAAGGATAAGGACTTTTATTCAGTTCGGATTAATCAGGCATATCGAGCTGTTGTCTTTCATCCTTCGAACTCACAGGTCTACGTTCTGTCCTGGGTTGATCATCATGACGATGCATACCGTTGGGCAGAAAGGAAGCAGTTTGTTGTGCATCCGGCTACTGGGGCCCTGCAATTGCTCAGTATTGAGCCCACTGAGGCGACCCCGCCACTGACTGTTCCGGCTCCTGCAGTTACTGGGCTGTTCGAGCAGATCAAAGATAAGCATTTGCTACGCCTTGGCGTGCCTGAAGAACTTCTTGAGACTGTGCGAAGTATCAACTCGGACGTTGAGCTGGAAGCTGTTGAGAGTCGGCTCCCGCAGGAGGCTTATGAAGCGCTCTTCATGCTCGCTTCAGGCTTCACCCTTGACGAGGTCTTCCGTGAAATGGAGAAGACGGAAGAGGAGGTCTCCTTTGATCAGAAGGACTTTGTGGCGGCTCTAAAGAACGAAGATTCAAAGCGGCGGTTCTTTGTGGTTGACGAGGCGAAAGATCTAGCTGAGGTTCTAAACGCTCCGCTCGATCAATGGCGCATCTTTCTCCATCCGAAGCAACGGCGGCTCGTCTCTATGCAGGCCAACGGTCCCATCCGTGTTCTGGGCGGAGCTGGTACAGGGAAAACCGTGGTCGCCATGCACCGGGCCCGCTATTTGGCAGAGGAGGTCTTCAACAAGAAGGAAGACCGCATCCTCTTTACGACGTTCACACGCAATCTAGCGACGGACATTCAAGAGAATCTACGAAAGCTCTGCTCGGTCGACGCGCTAGCACGCATTGAAGTCGTAAACCTGGATGCCTGGGTAGCGAATTTCCTGCGTGGCCATGGATATCGGCATCAAGTTGTTTTTGATGAAGATGGAAATGAGGCTTGGGCTTTCGCCCTCAACCAGGCCCCGGCCGATCTCGGCCTAGCTAAAAGCTTTTATCGCTCTGAATGGGAACACGTTGTCCAGGCCCAGAACATAACTGACTCCGACCAGTACCTTAGAGCGTCTCGCGTTGGGCGAGGAACAAAGCTTGGGCGCGATGCCAAGAAGCGGATTTGGCCTGTTTTCCAGGAATATCGAGCCCAGCTCAACGAACAGGGGAAGAAGGAGTTTATCGACCTGCTGCGTGACGCTCGTGGTCTGATTCAAAGCAAGGGAATGCGGCTACCGTATCGCGCGGTGATTGTGGATGAGGCGCAGGATATGAGCGCTGAGGCGTTTCGCCTATTGAGGACGATCGCCGCAGAGGATGCCAATGATCTATTCATCGTTGGCGACGCCCATCAGCGAATTTACCGTTACCGCGTCTCGCTCGGCCAGTGCGGAATCAACATTAAGGGCCGTGGGAAGAAACTCAAGATCAATTACCGCACGACCGATGAGATTCGGCGGTTTGCCGTATGTCTCTTGGAGGGCAGGGAATTTGATGATCTTGATGGCGGAATAGATGGGCAGAAAGGGTATATGTCTCTCACCCATGGGAGGCCTCCTTTGGTCCGTTGCTTTGCCAGCTTCGCCGAAGAGGTCGCATTTCTTAAGCAGCACATTCAGGACCTCCTCGTAGAGGGGTCTCCATTGGAATCGATTTGTGTTGTCGGGCGAACGAAGCATGTACTGGAAAGCTACATCACACAATTGCAGGCTGCAGATTTCACCACATACGAGATCAAGCGAAACACCGCCGAGCAAAGGGAGAAGTCCGGCCTTAGAGTTGCCACTATGCACCGCATCAAGGGCCTTGAGTTCGAGCACATGGTCGTTGTAGCAGCAAACAAGGGCATATTGCCGCTGGAAGCCACGATCGATGATGCAGCAGACCAAGTGACCAAACGCGATGCTGAGACCCGAGAACGGTCACTACTATACGTTTCACTGACAAGGGCGCGTAGGTCATCCGCGATCACTGGATATGGGGAGTTCACGCCACTCGCTAAAGCGTCGTAGTTCTTCGATCAAGTCTGCCGATAATCTGTACTTCGTTAGTGTTCTGTTGAGTAGCCTAAAAGCAAAGGGGAACGGCAAAGAGAAACTCTTCTCATCTCGCGTATATGTCCTCATGGCTTAAACGCTCCCGCCGTTGCGCCGGGGGACGCATGGCGGGCAGCTTTGTGGGTATCACAATCTCAGGAATGGCTACGCCAATATTTGACAGACCATAGGCTACGGCCAAAAAGGGCAGATCCGTCGGCATCGGTCGTTGAAGTTGATGTCGGCCGAACTGACTCATACTGCCTAACCTTGCGAGTGCCCTTTTGAGGAAGGAAGCCTGTGTGCCAGGGACAAGGAAGAAAAGATCGGACGGTACCTCCAAATGCTGCACTTCAAGCAGAGTATGTCCGTTGTCGCTAGGATGCAGTGGCAGGTAACGCTGAACTGAGCTTATCAAAGTGCCGCCTCCCACCAGAATTACCTTGTGGTTACTCCAGGCGATCCTCTCTGCAGGACTCTGTTCAATTCTCCAGAAGCAATGAATCCATGCCTTCCGGTAGGCTTCCCAAATACTGTCCCTCACGAGTGCGGCAACGGCTATTTCCAGCCCATTCTGGCGGATGACGGAGTCTTCAGAACCCTGCAACCTTAATGGCACAGCTCCAGCCGGGCCCCTCCGTGAAATCAAATCATCGACGGCATCCATACCGGCTGGTTCAGAGCGGGAAGCGAAAAACGCCAAGCCTTCCTTAACCCGGCGACCATTAAACACAGAGGCGAAAACACGAAATAAACTGACATTTGTAGTACCGGCTCCAACATCTATTTGCGCAAAGGGTCCATCGGAAACACTGGGTGACTGGAAAGCCCACCACATGCCTGCCTCCGTTTCCGAGCGTATCCAATCTCGAATGTCATCAGGACTAGTAGGCAAGTCGTTATCCAAATGATTACTGATCAGGGCACGGAGTTCGTCGGCGTGGATAGCGACCAAATCTGGTAGTGCTCCTTCACGGCGGTATAATCGCCAGGCAGTTCTTGCTATTTGGAGGAAGCTGTCGCGAATGCGGACGTCCTCATAGAATGACATGGGAATGCCCATGGTCATTCCCATTACGAGGCCCCCTCCTCCCGTAACAGCCAATCGATCTAGGGCAGCGCGATGCCCTAGAGAGATCAACCACCAGACAGTGAGGATTGAAAGATCGCGAGCCTTGATCCCTTCAAGGAAACGTGGTTTTGGGCCATAATGGAAGCGCTGTGTTCCCATGACGGCCTCTTCAGCGGCTCGCATTTTGACGCTTTCAAAACGAGCCTGGTGAGCACGGTCCGGTACAGTCTGGGAAAGCATGAAATGGTCGTTGGCGAAGGTAACACCTGAGGGAATACGAAACTCATTCGAGATTGAAAGTATGAACGCCCTATCTCCCTCAGGGGCACCGTAGTCACGGAGAACGAGTTTCGAAGTGCTTGTTCCGTAATCAATACCAAGATGAAAGCGGCGCTCAAGCATTAGGGTTCTCCGGGGAGATATAAAGAAGGCCGACGGCTAGCTCGTGGTGTACGATGCCTTTCCAACTCACGATAGGGGGTCGGGTCAAGAACTCCTTTTCCTCCCGCTCTGCGATCGCTAGCTTGGCTTGCGCCATTCGCATTGAAAAATCGTTCGCGTTCGCTTGGCCAAGGCTCTCAAGTCTCTCTTCAGCGCGTTGTCGTCTAAACTGCAGCACCGACGCCTGAGCGGCGCTCAAGCGTTCCTGACGTGCATAATCCAATGCTTGTTCGCGACTTTCCCATTCCGCAAGCAGCCGTTGCAAGCCCTGCTGGAGCCGAGTCTCAAGTGCGTCGCACTCCTGTTTTGAGAGGATTTCTCCACTTGTGCCCTCAGCCTCACGCAACATCGCAACAAGAACCGGCGTTGTACGATCTGGATCTGAGCAAATCTCTCCAGTGATTCGGTTTGTCAAGATGCACACCAACCTCGTTACGGGTCTGAGTGATTGAATATCAACCGAAGCAATCAAGAAAGCGTATGGACCTGCGGGGAGCTTCGTTCCCGAAATGCAAAGCCGAAAGGCGGTTTGCGCGCTTTCCGGATTCTGCTTTAGCTTCCATACGATAAAGCGGCAAAGAGGATGCTCAAGGTGAATGAATTGGACGAGGGAGCGCCGGTAGGATACTTCGCGCGACAAGGTCAATTCAACTTTGCCTGTGGCAATCCGGCGACCAAATTCTGTCATATCGGAGCCTAGTTCATAGCCCGCGGTTTGCATATCTACTGCAAGTTCAGTTGATAACTGAACACCCACCATTTCACTGACAGCTTCTAAGGGAAGCTGTGAACCAGGGTAAAACTGCCTAAGGAAGCGGTTGAGGAAGAGAAAGACTTCGTCCTGTGAAGGAACTTGTCGCTCGCCGATTAGAGCCTCGATTTCGTTAACCATTGCTTGGTCAGCGGCCAGAAGACCGTCGGCTTCCGAAAGCATTTGCTCAGCGTCATGTTTGGCTTGTTCGAGTACGGCGGACTGCTGCTCAATCCGCTGTTCAATCTCCTCCTCTGTCAATTCACCACGTAGGACTTGAGCAGTTAGCTTTTCAATCTGCTCTCCGACAATTGGCTCCAGATCGCCAATCGTCTGCAAGAAGATTGCAATCTTGGTTAGAAGTCGCGACAGTACCCGTTCTTCAACGGATCCCCTCACCACCAGGTTGCGGACAATAATCCTTTTTGCTTCTTGACCAATTCGATCCACGCGCCCGATGCGTTGTTCGACCACCATCGGATTCCAAGGCAAGTCGTAGTTGATCACTACGCTTGCAGCGATCAAATCAATGCCTTCGCCACCGACCTCCGACGACAGCAGCACAGGAACGTCGTTACGGACCAGGAACTGATCTACTGCAACCTCCCGATCTGGGATGCTAATGCCCCCGTGAATCATTCGGTTCTGAATACCTAGGTGATCAAGTTTCCTGGTTAGATAATTCAGCGTGCCCCGAAAGAAGGAGAAGACAACCACTTTGCGGCGCGTTCGTTCATGTTTGTCATCATCATGCCAAAGCTCATTCAGTGATGTGACTAGCGAACTGAGTTTCGAATCTGGTGGATCTTCAGAATGATATAAATCAACGATTTCCTTGAACCGTTTCCGCACGGAGCCTGACCATGGAGTCACATTCGCTTCAACGGATTCACCCTCTTCCTCAAAATCCTCGAGCTCAACCGCCCCTGTTGTTCGCAGCTTGTCGGCAAAGTAATCTATCGCGGCGGGGATGCAACTCGCTACGGCACGATAGGCCATCAGCAATCCCATCTCAAAACCCCAGCCGCTGGATCCGCCGATCCCGGCTTCACGGCACAAGCTCGCAACGCTCTGATATATCTCCGTCTCAATTGGGGAGAGATCAACAGCCTGCCAATGCGCGACACGTTCAGGCCGATCCGGGATAGCATCTGCTTTCCTAGTGCGGGAAACAACATGTCCCACTGGACTCAGCCTGCCTACGTCCGCCTGCAACTCTATTAATTCGCGATTCGTAGCCGGAACTGCTCTGAGCCTTTCCAGAACAGACGAAAGAAACTCCCCACGAGCGCTTCCTAGCTGAGTTATCCGAGACATGAAGCGTTCGATCTGCTCTTGTGCGGTGATCATGTCCGGCGGTTTCGTTGCCAAGGCCCTCTGGGCGGCCAAGATAAAACGATTGGTATCGATGCGAGCTCTAAAAACCTCCCAAATAGCGAACTCCCCAGGGGATAGCAACTTCAATAATTGCCACAAATCCTCCATCTTGTTCATTACGGGAGTGGCAGTGAGAAATATCGCAGCGTCAGCGCACGTGCTGAGAACGGCCCCAATCTTGTGTTGCAGTGATTCAGGGTTACGCATTCTATGTGCTTCATCAGCGATCAGTATGTCGATGGGAAATTGCGTCTTCTGAAGCTGCTCGCGAATATCTTCTGAACGCACGCTTTCATAGGAGACGATCCAACGAAAAGGGTCAGCCTCTTGTCCAGCTGCCACTCTTTGGGCTTGCGCAAGCAGATCTCGGCCCCTCACTTTGTCGAATCGCTCCTCGAATTTAGTCTCAAGTTCGCCCTTCCATTTTGTAGCTAATCGAGCCGGAGCCAGAACTAACACGCGATCCGCCGTTCTGATGGCGTCCAATTCTCGAAGAATGTAACCGGCTTCGATTGTTTTCCCGAGTCCAACGTCATCTGCAATGAGCAATCGTTTGCCCGGATGCTCAAGAAACTTCAACAACGGCTTGAATTGATAGGGATAGAAGCGAGTACGCGCTGTGGCGAATGAGTGGGCGATGCGGGCCGGTGGGTGAACAAGTCGTTCAAGGGTAAGAGTCGCAACAAATTGTTCGCGTCCCGACAGCTGTCCCTTGGCAAGTGCCTCCCAAGGAGAACTCAATTCAACGAGTGGTTGCAGCATCCCCTCCGGAACACCCACTCTTTCCGATCCGAACTGGACTGTGTAATCCCACCGTTCAACCTGCTCATTCCATCGTCGACTTCTGACAACTCCAGTAGATTCGGGCTGATTCGCCCTCTGCACGTAATCGCCAATACCGAACCGCGGACTGGTCATGGACCTTACGCTTCTCCCTGCTGCCTATGGGTATGGACCCTGAAATCTTAACGCACCTGCAGTCCCGGTGCAGTGACAAGTCGGTTCTGGCGAAAAACAATTGGGCAGGGCGCACCTGTCGGAGCGAAGGGGAGATGGATACAGTGGCGTTTCAACGCCCGTCTGAGGCGTGCACGTGCCACGGCTTCGGCATTGTTGCGATGCGTTCCTAAAGACTCGTTTTCTCGAAGGAGAGATTAGTCCTTAAACACCGATGGCGACTTTATCGCGTCCGGTTATCCAGAGGATCGATATATGGCCGGCGGGCTTGTTCAATGTAATACGCCACCGCGGCCGGTGGCGATGGTCTGGTTCAGCATCAGCCGTCTCTCCTGGTCAGCGAGCCTGCCGCCCCGCTTCACGAGCTCGACCACCTTGTCCGACGAAGCAAGTCGCCCTCTCAGAATAAGTGTTAGCGTAAAAGAGGTCATTTTGGTAGCTTTTTGGGCTCTGTTCCTGATGGTGCTTGTATGTCTACCCTGAACGAAGTTCTCGATCAGCGCGTTGGCGAAGCGGCATGTGACTTATACGAAAAGCTGGACCGCAACCGCGTGCGCTGCTATGCCTGCGGACATTGCTGCCCCATCGCCGACGGGCAGGCTGGGGTTTGCAAAGTTCGCTTCAACCGCGGCGGAACGCTCTACGCCCCCTGGGGCTATGTGGGCGGGGTACAGTGTGACCCGATTGAGAAGAAGCCGTTCTTTCACGCGTATTGTGGCGCTCTCGCCTACAGCTTCGGCATGCTGGGCTGCGATCTCCATTGTTCCTACTGCCAGAACTGGGTGACCTCGCAGGCGCTGCGCGACCCTCATGCCGTCGTTCCACCAGTGGACGCAACTCCGGAACTATTGGTACGGGAGGCATTAAAGCAAGGCGCCCGGATCATGGTGAGCACATACAACGAGCCGCTGATTACCTCAGAATGGGCGGTGGCAATCTTCAAGGAAGCGAAGGCGGCCGGTCTGGCAACGGCCTTCGTGTCGAATGGCAACGCCACCCCTCAAGCACTCGATTACCTGCGTCCCTGGGTGGATCTGTACAAGGTCGACCTGAAGAGCTTCGACGAGCAGCACTATCACCAGCTCGGCGGCCGCCTGCAGCCGATTCTCGAGACCATTCGTCGCCTGTACGCGATGGACTTCTGGGTGGAAATTGTCACGCTGGTGATCCCGGGATTCAACGATTCCGAACAAGAATTAACCCGTCTGGCGGAGTTTCTGGTCAGCGTCTCACCGAATATCCCGTGGCACGTCACTGCCTTTCACAAAGACTACAAGATGACGGATCCGGATGACGCCGGCCCGGAGACGCTTGCGCGTGCGGCACAGATTGGCAGGAAGGCCGGGCTGCATTACATCTATGCCGGTAACCTCCCCGGCAAAGTTGGCGACCTCGAGGACACAAATTGTCCCAATTGTCAGGAACTCCTTGTGGAGCGTTTTGGGTATCGCATCGCCAGCTACCGCCTGACTCCGGACGGCCGCTGCCCGACGTGCGGCACATCGATCCCAGGGCACTGGGACCCAGCCTTCCGCGGACAGATCACTGACCACCCTTATGTCCTCCGCTGATGCCACAGGTTCAGGGAGTCCTGAAGCGCAAGGTGCAGGATGGAAATCGGTGGATTCGCGGGCGCAGCCGCCACAGGAAAGAATGCGCGGCGCAACGACCAGGCGACTGAAGCGAGTCAGACGGGCTGCGCCGTTTCCGCTTCCCTGCAAGCGGCTTCCGTAGTGATTCCTGATTGAATCGAGGTAGCCCAGTGAATGAACACCGAATGCTGACACCCACAGAACCAACGCCTCCCGAGCTGCCCTCACTTCTCCGCGGGATCTTTATCGGCGACGATGGCCTGCGCGTCCGATGGAGCCTGCCGATTTTCCTTCTCCTGTTCCTCGCCCTTGCATTCGCTTTCGAAATCATCAACCACGGCCTCCATTTGTATGAGGAAAGCGGACTCAGCAATACCGTGGGCGTGCCCGCCGCCAAGGCGTACATGGAATGCTCCGCAGCTTTTCTGGCGGCTCTGCTTGCCACCTGGGTCATCTCGAAGATCGAACGGCGCCCCATTTCTATCTATGGACTGGGTGGCAGGCGGAAGCTTCGGCTCTTCCTCACTGGTCTGGGCTGTGGGGTTGTTTGCTATCTTCTCTTGGGCCTGGCACTTTGGAGGAGCGACCTTTTGGTCTTCGACGGCCGGTTGCTCTTTGGCGGCGACATTCTGCGTTACGGGACAATCTGGCTATTCGGTTTCCTCACGTGCGGCCTCTCCTATGAGTACTTCTTCCGCGGCTACCTTCAGTACACCCTTACTCGCGGCCTCGCCGGCTTCTGCCAGCGGGCATTGAAGACAAGCCACAGTGCAACACTAGGCTTCTGGATAGCCGCCGCGATCACCTCGCTCCTCTTCGCGCTTCTAAGCATGATGCCTGGGGAGCCTCCCATGGCGTTCGTCTCCCTCGGGCTGTTTGGCATGGTCGCCTGCTTCAGCCTGTGGCGCACCGGCTCTCTCTGGTGGATCATCGGCTTCCACATGACCTGGGACTGGACCCAGTCCTTCCTATTCGGCGCCGCCGACAGCGGGGAAAGGGTACAGCACCGTCTGCTTGCCACACACCCTGTAGGCAGGCCAATTTTCAGCGGGGGAACGACCGGGCCCGAATGCAGTATCTTCATCGTCCCGACTCTGGCCCTCGTCGTCCTCATTATCTTGTTTTGTCTGCCGCGTAGCCGCTATGGTGAAATGCTAGATCGCCCTACCTCGCGCGCATAGTAACCCTTGAAGAAATCCAACCGGATCGGCTCGACCTTGAAAAGGTTGACAGCATCTTCCGCGCCACCATGGAGCGGCTTCCAAAGCACCAACAAGCCCAAGGTCAAACTCTGCAAGTCGGCCGATTAGGTGAGAGCCTACAGCCTGGCACGGTCATGTAGGATCTGAATCATCAAGTAAACGTAGTTTCAACAACATGCAGGTCAGCGGATGACGCAAAAGTCTGTGGAAAACGATGTAAATCGGACAAATGGAGCGCGTTTAGAGCGCGCTTTTTGCCCATTTAGTGTTGTAGGTTTCCCGCCTGAATCTTGCACCGAGAATGCAGCAAATCGAGGGTCTCTGCGGCCCTCAAACCGCCGTCATGTAGGCTCGCGACAGTGCGCATTTAGAGCGCAGTTCATTCAAGGTGAATTGGGCGACAACGCGCTCGGACTCGCGACTTCTGCCTTGTTCGTGAGTCCGCCCGTTAGAAACGGCCCGCAGTCTGGATGCGCACTATTTAGGCAGCACCTTCCCGCCCTTTATCAAGGGACACCTCAAACGTTAATCAAAAGGTAATTGCCGAGTAGACGGTCACTCGCCCCGAATGCCGCAAGTAGTCAGTAAGAATGCATCTCTGCATCGAACGGTCAACGTCTCAAACGTATAATCTGATCAACCGATGCGGTTGCTTGCAGAGGTTCCAAGAATGCACCAGAAGCTGGGTTTCCCAGTTGCGCTTGTTCTTGCCCTCATGTTGGGTAATCGGCTCAACGCGCAAGATGCCGTGACCAGCGGGCCTCAATTACACTCCCGCCCGCAAGCTCCTAATGAGCAACTTCTTCCGCCGAGCAGCGTAGCTCCGTTTGTGGTTCCAAACCCTAAGAAGTACCCGCAGAAGTATGCTGCGGTTTATATGCCTGTGTCGCTGGCAGTGGGGAGGGTTCGGACCCCCGAGTTCACTGTTGCGAAGTCGCAATGGTACGCAATTGTGCTTCAGGTTGAGGAGCCTCTACCGCCTCTTCGAATGCGGTGTATGACTGGAGCCACATTGGGACCGCTCGACGCGAAGGATTGCGGAGAGAACGAGCGAGTCCTGCGGGCCGACTGGACGGTGTGGGAGGATGGTCGCATTGTGTACTGGGGCTCGATCCCAGATGAAGACGGCGGCAAATGGGGCGCTGACATTTTTATCCAAGTTGGGGATTTTAGCGCGGTATCGGGCAAGAGGTATGTCGTGCAGGTGCACTTCACCAAGGATGGGACGGCGTTGAATGTCGCCAATCCCCATCTGATCGTCATCCCGCATGGGGACATGTATTGAGGCCGCCGGCTGGTTAGTCGTCAATCCTTCCCCAACGTGATTTGGCTCACGTTGCTTCCGAGTAGCCGGTCAACCACCCGGAACGGCTCAATCGCCATAAGGCGACTCTCCGTGACAGGCAAGTCGAACACTCGATCACGAGAGCCAAGTCTACCTTCTCGTCTAGGCTTGACGGCTATTGCACGGTGGTCGAAATTACTTGAAAAGACCCGGAGTTGTAGTTCGTTAGGTAAAGCGTTCGGTCATCGCTGCCGACGGTAATCTCGCGCGGAAACAGCCCCGTCGGAATCGTTTGCACCACGCTGGCCGCGGACGGAACCGCAACCGAAAGCACAGTCGCATTTTCAGTGCCCGTCCCGAACCGGTTCGAGTTGGCCACGGCCAGGAGTATCCCGCCGTCAAATAGTCGTAGCCCAACGGGCGCAGTCCCGCCCGTGTCTGCATACCCCAGCAATGCATTCCCGGGGTTGATTTCGAGCATCCCCGTACTGAACGCAAGCACCCGGTTATCCCCTCGCGCCGACACCCATAGGGTCGATCCGTCGGCAGACTCGACCGCGCGCACTGGCGAGCATCCCGCGTTCACGGTCGCAATGATGGCCGCCGAACCTGGATTCGTCTCTGCCTTCGCAACGTCAATCACAGTCAGAAGGCCGTTCGCCTGGGTGCCACCCCCTGCCTGCTGGTAGCAGCCAGTGCGGGTCAGGATGGGATTGCTCCCGCCCGCCGCCGTTGTCACGGTTCCCTCGACCTCGCTGGTGGCATACAGTCGGCTGCCGTCCGGCGAGATTGTGACACCAGCAATCGTCTGGCCTCCTGTCGAGAGCTGTCCCACCAGCGTCGTTCCCGTCGTGACTACGCCTGTTGAGTCGTACTGCAGTGCGATGACCCCGATGTTCCCCTGCGCCGTCGATCCGCTCGCAATGCCGTACTCATTGGCGACAAACGCATACTTCCCGTCCGGAGTCACCACGATGTCAAAGCTTCCCTCGTCCGACGCAACCGAGCCCTGGCTCACCTGCAGGCCTGTCGAAGTGCACGTCTGCAGCGTGCTTAGGTTATAGAAGATCGCCCCGTCCACACCCAACGTCGCTGCTAATCCAAACCCATTCGGAGTCAAATTCATCCCGAAGTCCGAAGCTCCATCCTGCACAAACGCCGGGCGCACATAATTGAAGCACGAAAGCTGCAATCCGCCGCCGGCTGCCGGCCCGAACACCAACATGCCTGATGTCGCAGCCGTCACAGAGACCAGCACATTGCCGGAGGCAAGCGGCAGAGCACGAAACGGGCTGCCGTAGCCGCCAGTCGAGTACGTGACACTTGAGGCCGTCACCACGGGCGCAGCCGCTCCTGAAGAGACCACGGTCACATTCGCGGTGCCCGACGCGCTGTTGTAGGCTGACGGATTCGAAGGTGTGAAGTTTGCCGTCAAGGTGTCCGTTCCCACTGCCAGCAACGCCGCGGGCACGCTGATGAGCGCCTGTCCGGCACTCACGCTTGAAGGAAACGATGCATAATTTCCGCTGCTTACAACAACGGAGCCTGAGGGATTACCGGAGCTGGAATTCACCGCGATCGCGACACTTAGAACCTGCGCGTTTCTCACGTTTCCTGAAGGCGAAGCTGTAACTGTCACGGTCGGCGTGACGGCTTCGACAGGTGGGGGCGTGCCGCCAGTCGAGGAGCCTCCACCACCGCACCCCGCCATGAGATATGGACTTAATGGCACAGCTCCAAGCAGAAGAATCCTGGTCCACACCATTAGTATTTGGTGACGCTTCATCGCGATCACCTTTCGGAATCGCCGAAATTATATATCAGCCCTATCACCGCACCTTTAATGGTGGTGCACGCCTCTTTGGAAAGAGAAGGGAAATGCCGACTTGGTGGAGTCCGTGGTTGGCACACTTCGATAGAGTTTCGAGAGGATCGTCGTCGATCCTTCCGTGACGTGATGCAGCTCACGTCACGTCCGGGTGGACGGTGACCCGACCGGAACCCGTCAATAAGCGACTCGGCGATATTTCATCAATTGAGAAGGGTCCGATAATATCCGAATGCGACCGAGGGGCCATGAAAACCAACAGGCCCCACAACCTGTGGCAGGGCAAACGGACGGATCAATGATGCGGGAACGCTTGAAGGTTGGCGCGACTATCGACGGGTTTGGCCTGCCCCCATTTTCCGCATACAAATAATACTCAGCTAGCCGCAGCCGTAGCGGTGGGAAAGTGGGAAACGCCAGGGGCGTTTTCCAAGCAGGCGAAGCCTGCGTCTTTTCCACCGCTTGTTC
>Ga0326728_10001373_pt1 | contig 86592 bp, 83 predicted proteins | sample MB3enrmetagenome_FD_207602 | JGI IMG/M metagenome (GOLD analysis project Ga0326728, IMG submission 207602) | Lab enriched peat soil microbial communities from McLean, Ithaca, NY, United States - MB31MN | ecosystem: Environmental > Terrestrial > Soil > Wetlands > Peat | place: USA: New York...
GGCATGTTCGTCCAGATGCGGCCACATGCCAGCAAAGTACTGGGCGAGTTGGGCATCAGTGTCCATGCCCACCGTGATAACACATCAGGGCGGCACTTGTAAATGTTATTTATTTACGCTGCCTAAGGGCCGGGCACGGACCACTCCGTGACCGTCGCGGCTCGGAACGGAGCCGCGCGCGTAAGCAAGCGGTCTGACAATACGTGACGGGCGCTACGACAGCGCCTTCATCAAAGCCGCGCCGTTGGGAGAGCCGAGTCCGGTGCAGGCGTCCCAGCCCTTGCCCGCGTCGTAGTGCCCGTTGTTGCCCTTCACGACGTCGTGGAAACCGCCGGCGCCTTTCTGGTACAGCAGCGGATTGACGAAGCCGAGACGGCGCCCGAGCTGCTGGTTGAGCAGCGCGATCAGCCCGGCCCACAGCGGCGCCACCGCGCTGGTGCCGCCGATCACGTCGTCCTGCCCGTCGGTGCGCGTCACGTAGCCGGTGAGCGGGTCGGCATCGCCGGCCACATCGGGCACGCCGCGGCCGGCGAAACCCGTATCGGGTTGCGCGGGAACCCCCGCCGCCTTCTGCCACGCCGGAATCGCGAACAGCCGGCTCACCCCGCCCCCGGTCGCGCCGTCGTCGGAGGCCAGTTCGTTCCACACTTCTTCGTCGGAGATGGCCGCGGCCGTTGCCACCAGCCTCGTGCCGCCGCAACTCAGAACAAAGGGACTGGCGGCGGGAAAATCCACCTGCAGACTATTGTCGGGCGATCCGTCGGTGGCGCCATCGTCGCCGGCGGCAACCGTCACCGTCACGCCCATGGCGGCGGCATCCTGCAGCGCCAGGTTCATGGCCGTGCATGCCTGGCCTGTCCAGGTGTCTTCCGGCCCGCCCCAACTGATGGAAAGGATGGACGGCTTCCGCACCGCGTCGTGAGCGGCCGCGACGATGGCGTCATGAAAGCCCTGATCGGTGTTGGACGCGAAATACACGGCGAGCTTCGCGGCCGGCGCAACGGCTCCCGATACCTCTATGTCCAGCATCACTTCGCCGTCGGCGTCCTCATCCACGCCCGGCGTGTTGCGCCCTCCGTCCACCGACACGGCGGCGACGGCAGGCGCGGTCAGCCCCAGCGTCCTGAAGTAGGTGCTCAGGTCGGAGGTCCGGTACCCGCCGCCGAGCTCGAGGATGGCGATGGTCTGTCCCGTTCCCTGCACGCCCGCCGGAAAGCTATAGAGCTTCGCCACCTGGACCGGGGTGAACGCGCCGGCCGGCGTCGCCCGGCTGCCCCTGCGGACGTGTGGCCTGGCGACCGGGCGATTGTCCAGACCGAGAACCGCGATCACGGCGTCCTTCAGCTCGGAGGGGATCGTCACCGGACCGGTCCGCCCGCGAAAACGCCCGCCGCCGGCTGGCAACTCGTAAGCGGTCAGGCTGGTTCCAAAGGCCTGCCCGACGGCTTCGGCCGAACCGGACAGCACCACCGAACGGCCGGGCGCATTGCGCTCCTCCACGGTAAGCCCGCGCTCGTGAGCGAATCGGTCGAGGGCTTCGAGGTCGGCCGGCGCCGCCCCGTGCAGAACGCCGTATTCCTCCCGCGAATGCTGCTCGCCGGAGATGTCCGGATCGGCGCCGCGCCTCCGCAGCACCACGGTGGCGCGCACCACTTCGTCTTTCGCAACGGGGCCGAGTTCCTTTGCTTCCGGAACCGGCTTTCTGTCGCTCCCCGCAAGGGGGATTCTGGTCTGGTATGACATGGATGTCGGTGAACCTCCACCGAGCCATACCAGCCGCTATCCGTCCGTGGCGCGCAACTGGCTGCGAGCAAACGAAAACGAGGGTGTGAACCTCAGCGGCTGCAGCGGAAGGTGTCGCGAACGGCGTCGAGCTTCTTCCAGATTCCTTCGCCGCGCGGCTCCCCCGACATTCCGAAAAATGCGGCCGTGTGGCTGGCGGCCGGACATATCGCGGTCACAACCTCGGAATTGAGCGTGATGACTTTGCCGTGCGTGTCGTAAATGGCGACCTCGCCCTGGAAACTCGTCGCCGGCGCGCCTCCCAGCGTCGGCGCACCCTGGGAATCCGCGGCATAGTTTGCGGAAACCTTCGAAAGATCGGGCGTGAAGCCGTAGTTCTTGCCGCGCTGCTGGGCCAGCCCGCGGAAGTACGCCAGCATGTCGGATTGAACTTGCTCCGCCGTGAACTCCTTCACCCCATCCAGCCACCAGAAGAACATGTACGAGTGATACTCCGGCGAAGCCGCGTCATCGTAGTTGGGGGTGAAAGCAAGATCCTCCACGCCGTGATAAGGGATCGTGGCGCACCACGGCAGCGGAAAGGCCCAGCGCGGGTCTACCTGCCAGGCTCCCGGAATCGCCCAGGCGAACGAATCCGAGGCCGGGTTCGTGGTGGGCGGATAGGGAACGCGAATCAGATTGAGTTGCATCTGGTTCACGCCTATAAGCTGCATCTCGCTCCCGCCCAGCTTGACCACCGTCAGGCGCACCGCGCCTCCGGCCGGTCCGCGCAGCTCCTTCTTCATGATTTCGTCCGGATCGCGTCCCATTACCGCCGCGCCGTTCACCGCGACGACGAGGTCGCCCTTCTCCACGCCCGCTATGGCGGCAGGCGAGCCTTCCCGCACGCGCAGCACGACCAACGGACCTCGCTTATTCGGCTGGTCGTCCGAATACAATTGGTCCAGGCCGATCCCAATTGTGCCCGGGTCCTCGTCAGCCGCGCGAAGTACCAAGCAAAATGCCAATACAGCGAACACCAGTCGTCCCATATCGTGGGGAGTTGCAACGCACGCCGTATGCCATCTTGTAACGCCCCTTCCTCACGGTCGCGGCTCGGTAAGTATTCTTCGTGCTTGCAAGCAGTTGCCAGGCCACACCGTTAGACAGTGGTTACCGCTTGCCCGGCGACTGTGCGATGGACAGCGTTCAACCGAGGGATTCCCTGTCCGATACCGGCGTTACTGGCCCACCACCAGCCAGACCGGCGGACTGCACACCGGCGCACTGGCCCCCGCAGCTTCGCAAATCTGCAGGAAACATCGGACCGGCGCGAAGCCGGACGGTACCCGCAGATTCACCTGCTGCACCCCGGGCAGCCCGGGCGCGGGCCCGGCGTACTCGGGAATAATCGGCTGCCCGCCGATGAGGCCCGTAACCACGCCAGCCGCGGACATCCCGGTTCCCCATATCTGCACGACGGTGCCGGGCGGGGCCGGGTGAGCGGCGCCATTTACGGTGTTGTCCTGGTTCAACACCGCCCCCGGGAAAATACCCGGGGAGAATGGCGCAAGCGGCACGTTGAGCGGGGCCAGGGCGACGCCGTCGAGGGAGACCACCAGTTGGGTGGACGTCTGGCCAGCCAGAGCCGCCGGCACCAGCAGGTTAATCTGCTGGTTGTTGCTGAAGAGGATCTGGGCCGGCAGCGCGTCGAAGGTCACGGTCACCGGCGGCGTGAAGCTTACGCCCATGATGGTGGCCAGCGAGCCGGCGGTGATGGGGCCATTGAAGTTGGCCGAACTGGTCACGCTGACGATGGAAGGCGGCGCCGGCGGGCCCACGTTCAGCGTGACCGCAACCTTCGCACTGCCGGCGAACGGACCGGCGTCAATCAGGATGCTGGCGTTCCAGACTCCCGGCGCCAGGTTGGTTGCATCCGCGAGCACGGTGACGTTGCTGGGCGCAGACCAATCGGAGGGGCTCAGGCTCAGCCAGCCCGAGCCGTTCTGGTAGGAGATAGTCGAGGTCCAGTTCAGCGAACCCTCACCGCTATTTCCTACGCCCAGGACCTGGCTGGTGGCCATCCCGGTGTTCTCGGTGAAGTCCAGCGAATTGGTGGACACGGCCAGGTGCGGGAAGTAAGCCGCGCTGCAATCGCCCACCAGGGCGCAGTCGTTGGTGGCAATGGTCTGCAGGAAGCGTGGGACGGGCGCGGTGGCGCTGGCGGTGGTCACCGTGGACACTGGCGCAAGCATCACCTGCTCCTCGCCGGTGTAGGTGACGCCGCTCCCCGACGGCGGAACGCTCAGGAACGTCGGAAACTGCGCCGTCTCCAGGGTGCTATCGTTCGAATCCATCACTTCGTACACGGCGTATGCCGACCCATCCGCAGCCACCGGAAGCGCCGCCAACGCATCGAAAGTGACCGTGGGCGAGCCTGGCGAGCCGGGAACGTAGAGGGGCACTCCGCCAACGCCATTCGTATCCGTCTCTATCACCAGCGAAAGCAGAAGCGAACCGCCGGCGGCACTCGGCGCGTACTTGCCGCCCGATGCGGGAAGGCCGAAATCGCCTCCGGCCGTGGGCTGCACTGCGTCGGATCCGGCGACGGCCACCGGGACGTACAGAATTGCCTGCGGGGACAGGCCCGTGTAGCGTACCAGGATTCTGTCCCCGGAATCGGCGTTGAAGTTCTGTACGTCGGCCTTCGGGGCGAGCGCCGAAGCGAAGCCTTCGGTGACCCGCGTGGTGCTGAAAGACGCGCGCTCGAGAATGAACTGGGAGAAGCTAAGGATGGGAGGAACGGTGGCGCCCGATTGCGCGCACACCAGTCCCGACGAGAAATTCGAGTACAGGCTGGAAAGCGCGGTCGCCAGCAGGATGGAAGACTGGTTGACCGACAACTCGCTGCCGCCACTGACGGCGATGTTCACGAGGACATTTCCGCCCGGCGAAGGGGTCGTTTGGGTGGCGTTCACGCGGATGTTGGCGATCCGCAGCGCGATGGTGCCCGCTGGCGACAAGGTCAGGTTGACGCCGCCCCAGGAAACCGTGTTGGGCGAGACGAGCACGCCTGGCGGGCCCACCGGCACCGGACCCGAACCGGCGTCGGTAGTGAACACAATGTCGGTCACGTGGTTCGCGTCAATGCGATTGGTGACGTCCACGTTCAGGTTGAGGGTCACGTTCTCGATCTGCTGCTGCAACGGCGGCCCGCCGGAGCAGTCGATCTGAAGATCGCCCACCGCTTCTGCAATCCCTTCGGCATGAACGGTCCACGGAACGGCTGTGGTTGCACAGCTCAACGTGCTAACCGAGGCATTGGCCGGAGGAATGCCAAACAGGAGCAGAACCGCCACGGCGGGAAGGAACCTGGACATACGAACACCTCTACGTGAACTACATTACAGTATATCGGGGCCCACCTTGTTACAATAAGTCAAAAGCCGCCCCGCATGCTGGCCACCACATCCATCACTGAAGAGATTATGGACCTGAAGAGGGCCCGGCGTGCCATCATTCTCGCGCACCACTACCAGGAGCCCGAGATTCAGGAGCTGGCCGACGCGGTGGGAGACAGTCTGGAACTGGCGCGCAAGGCCCGCGATTTCGAGGGCGACGTGCTGGCCTTCTGCGGCGTCTGGTTCATGGCCGAGATGGCCAAGCTGCTGAACCCGTCGCGCATCGTCATCGTGCCCGACCGCGAGGCCGGCTGCAGCCTGGTGGACGCCTGCCAGGCGGAGCAGGTGCGCGCGTTCAAGCAGCGCTACCCCGACCACAAAGTGGTCAGCTACGTGAATACGTCGGCCGACGTGAAGGCCGAAAGCGACATTGTCTGCACCTCGCGCAACGCGGTGAGGATTGTGAATTCCATTCCCGCGGACCAGCCCATTCTGTTCCTGCCGGACATGAATCTGGGGAATTATGTGCAGCGCCAGACCGGGCGCACGAATATGCGCATCTGGCCGGGCGCCTGCATCGTGCATGCCACCTTCGCGGCACGGCGTCTCACCGCCATGCGCCACGCCCATCCCGAGGCGCTGGTGGCATCGCATCCGGAGTGCCCCGAGGACATCCTGGCGGATTCGGATTTCGTCGGCTCCACCAGCGCCATCATCGAATGGTGTACGCGGGAGTCGGACGCCGCCGAGTTCATCGTGATGACCGAGAGCGGCGTGCTGCACTCGCTGAAGAAGCTGGCCCCGCACAAGCGCTTCTGGTTTGTGCCCAACGAAAACTGCAACTGCAGCGAGTGCCCGCACATGAAGCGCAACACGCTGGAGAAGCTGCGCGACGCGCTGGACACGCTGCAGCCGCGGGTGGAGCTGGCGCCGGAGATTATCGCCCGCGCCGCGCTGCCCATTGAGCGCATGCTTGCGGTAAGATAGCGCCACCATGGCGTCCGCGGCACTTGTCGACACCTTCGGCCGGTCGCACGACAACCTGCGCATCAGCGTCACCGACCGCTGCAACATCCGCTGCTTTTACTGCATGCCCGAAGAGGGCGTGAAGTTCGTCCCGCACCGCGAGATTCTGTCGTTCGAAGAGATCGAGCGGGTGGCGCGCATCGCCGTGGGTCTTGGCATTCGCAAGATCCGCATCACCGGCGGCGAACCGCTGGTGCGGCGCGACCTGCCGGTGCTGGTGCGCAAGCTGGCGGCTATCGGCGGCGTGGAGGACCTGGCGCTCACCACCAACGGCGTCCTGCTGGCGGAGATGGCGCAGGAGTTGTACGACGCCGGCCTGCGCCGGTTGAACGTGCATCTGGACACGCTGGACCGCGAGCGCTTCCTGCGCATCACGCGCCGCGACGAATTGGCGCGCGTGCTGCGAGGCCTCGAGACCGCGCGGGCGGTTGGGTTCGGGCCCATCAAGATCAACGCCGTGGCGGTGAGCGGACTGGTGGAGCCCGACATCGTCCCGCTGGCCCGCTTCGGGCGCGAGAACGGCTACGAGATCCGCTACATCGAGTTCATGCCGCTGGACGCCCAGGGGCTGTGGGAGCGCTCGCGCGTGCTGCTGGCCGGCGACATTGTGGAAATGCTGTCGCGCGAGATCGTGCCGCTGGTGGCGATTCCGGACGCGGACGTGCGCGCGCCCGCTACCCAGTACGCTTTCGCCGACGGCGTGGGCCGGGTGGGCTTCATCGCCTCGGTGAGCCGCCCGTTCTGCCTGAACTGCAATCGGGTGCGCCTGACCAGCGATGGCAAGCTGCGGTATTGCCTGTTCGCGCTGGAGGAGACGGATATCAAGCCGCTGCTGCGCGGCGGCGCGGGGGATGACGAGATCGCAGCGGCCATCCGCGCGAATGTGCGCGGGAAGTGGCTGGGGCACGAGATCAACACGGCGCAGTTCGTGCCCCCGCCGCGGCCCATGTATTCGATTGGCGGGTGAGAGGATGCGCTGAACGCGCAGTGACTCTCACCACCGGCGCCTATTCTAACCGCGGCATGGGGGCGTCTTCCCGTCACCATGGATCAGCCGCCCGAACGCTCGACAGCACGCCCCGGTCTGTGCTGACCTGAACTCATGTTCTCTTCGCGGCTTAACGCCTCCACCGAGGTCAACCGCATTACCCGCCGGCTCCGCGAGCTCCGCGCGGCCGGCGTCCCGATTCTGGATCTCACCGAATCGAATCCAACGCGCGCCGGCATCGACTATCCCGCCAGCGAGATCGCGCGCCTGCTTGCCGATGCGCGATCGCTCACCTACGAGCCCGAGCCAGCCGGCCTTCCGTCGGCCCGCGAGGCCGTGGCCGGCTACTACACGGAGCGCGGCGAAGCAGTGGACCCCGCGCGCATCCTGCTCACCGCCAGCACCAGCGAGGGCTACGCGTACCTGTTCAAGCTGCTGGCGAATCCCGGCGACGAGGTGCTGGTCCCCCGCCCTTCCTATCCGCTCTTCGAGTTTCTGGTCGCGCTCGAATCCGTGTGCGTGGTGCGGTATCCGCTCGCGTATCACGGGACGTGGGACATCGATTTCGACGCCCTTCGGCACGCCATCACGGCGCGGACTCGCGCCATTGTAATCGTCAATCCGAACAACCCGACCGGATCGTTTCTGAAGCGGGACGAACGCGACCAACTGATCCGGCTCGGCCGCGACCACCGGCTCGCCATCGTCAGCGACGAAGTCTTCTCCGACTATGCCTTCGAAAACGACCCGCAGCGCGCGCACACCCTGGCCGACACCGGCGACATCCTGGCGTTCTCGCTGAGCGGACTCTCCAAGGTGGTGGGCCTCCCCCAGCTCAAGCTCGGCTGGATGACGGTGAACGGCCCGGACCCCGTGCGCCGCGAAGCCTTCGAGCGGCTCGAATTCATCGCCGACACGTATCTTTCCGTCTCCACGCCCGTGCAATGGGCAGCCGCCGGATTACTTGCGCTCCGGCCGCGTATTCAAGGCCAGATCCAGCGCCGCCTGCGCCGGAATCTCGACCGTCTGCGCGTGGCTTTCGGAGCGGAATCCGCCATTCGCGTGCTGAATGTCGAGGGAGGCTGGTACGCCGTTCTGCGGGTGCCGCGAATTCGCTCCGAGGAAGAGTGGGCGCTCAGGCTGCTGGACCAGCATCGCGTGCTGGTCCAACCCGGCTTTTTCTACGATTTCGAAACCGAGGCGTTCCTCGTGGTAAGTCTGTTGACACCCGAACCTGTGTTCGCGGAAGGGATCGGGGGGTGGGCCACCTGAGTGAGTGGTGGCCCACCTTCCACCGTACTGAGCCGCGCGTCAGCGAGCGGTTTACTGAACCACGCTGGGCGTGGGCAGCGCTCGCGACGGACGCTCCGCTTCGTGGACGGACGTCAGCACCATCTCCCCGCGCACGTTGACGAAGGTGAGACTGGGTCCGGCGCTGCCGGCCACGTGGCCCGCGGGGCTGCTGATCAGAGCGACTGCTTTGCCTTCGCTGTTGCGGATCGTGAGGATGCCGTTGACCAAGTCCTCCTGGATCGTGTAGGCGCCGGCGGGCAGTCTCACTTTGCCGGCGACAAACGGATACGGCACGTTCACGCTGAGCGCCGATTCGGCCATCAATGGCATCAGGGACGCCAGCGACAAGCCCAGAACGGCAAACGTTAACTTCAGTGACTTCATGTTTTTCCTCCAGTTGAGTTTGTGGTTATTACACGCGACCGCGCAGGCACACCAATGGCGTGCAAGCCACGCGTCGCATTTGGATTGACCTTTCGCCAGGGAAAAGTCGGCGGGGACTGGCGCACGGCTGACCGAGCCGCACGCCGTTCATTTCTTACTTAATGTACCATAACAACGACTACATTTCAATGACGATTTCCAAGCGGATTCGTCAAAACCGACACCAGCAGTGACGCACTCAACAATAGGCTGGTTACAGGAAAACCGCCGGTTTTCCTTGGCGCGCCGCGGCCCGACGCTGGCGTGCGGGCCTCGGCCGGACTCAGGCTGCGAGGCCGCGAATCCACACCGATGCGCATGAATAACTCGCGCGTGCTGCATTCGCGTCGATTCGCGTTCCCCGCCGGCAACCCGCTTTCGCACCGGAATCCGGCGTCCGTGTGTTGAACGTTGAGGGAGGCTGGTACGCCGTTCTGCGGGCGCCGCCTTACTCGGCTTCCGCCACGTCGATGTCGCGCGCGGGGTTCTCGAACTTCGTGCAGTGCTTCAGGAAGAACAGGTTCACGCGCCCGATGGGGCCGTTGCGCTGCTTGGCCACCAGCAGCTCGGCCTTGCCTTTCAGGTCCTCGCGATCCGGCTTGTAGATTTCCTCGCGAAAGATGAAGGCCACCAGGTCCGCGTCCTGCTCGATGGAGCCCGATTCGCGCAGGTCGCTCAGTTGCGGACGGTGATCTCCCTGGCGCGTTTCCGGGGCGCGGCTCAACTGCGAGAGCACCAGCATGGGCACCTTCAACTCCTTGGCCAGCAGCTTGAAGCCGCGCGACAGCGAGCTGACCTCGGCGTTGCGGTTCTCGAATCGGCCGCGGCCGGTCATCAGTTGCAGGTAGTCGACAATCACCAGCCCCAGGCCGCTCTCGCTGCGCAGGCGCCGCAGTTTCGCGTGCATGTCCATAATGTTGATGCCCGAGGTGTCGTCGATGAACAGCGGGGCCTTCACCAGCTCGTTGGCGGAAAGCTGCAACTGCCGCCGCTCGTCCTGATTGAGATAGCCGGCCCGGAACTTCTGCTGGTCCACCCGCGCGCCCGCGCAGATCATGCGCGTGAGCAGCGACTCTTTCGACATTTCCAGCGAGAACACGGCCACCGTTTGGCGCGCCTGCTGATTGGTGGCGATATGCTGCGCGATGTTCAGGGCCAGCGCGGTCTTGCCCATGGACGGCCGCCCCGCCAGAATCACCAGCTCGCCCCCGTGCAAACCGCCGGTCATCTCGTCCAGCTTCAGATAGCCGGTGCTGAGGCCCTTGATGCGCTTGCTGGGGTCGAGGAACGCGTTGATTCCGCCCTCGTAGTCCCGAATGACGGTGTCGCAATTCACCAGCGCGTCCGAGGACCGCGTGTCGCCCAGTTTCAGCAGGTTCTCTTCGGCGCCGGCGAGGATTTCGTTGGGATCGTCCTCGCCAATGAAGCAGCGGTCGATCAGCTTCTGCGAGCTGAAGATGATGCGCCGCAGCAGGGACTTGTCCCTGACGATGCGCACATAGCTTTCCAGATTGGCGATGTGCGGGAGCCCGTCGTCCAGCGAGACCAGGTAGCTGAGGCCGTCCACCGATTCGAGCTGGCCCTGCTTCATCAGCTCGTTGGCCAGGGTGACGCGGTCGATGCGCTCGCCGCGCTCGAACAGCTCGGTCATGCGCTGAAAGATGCGGCGGTGCTTCTCCAGGCTGAAATCGGCGGGCTCCAGCACGCCGGCGGTGTCGATGAACGCGGAGTCGTCCAGCAGGATGGAGCCGAGCACGAACCTCTCCGCGTCGAGATTCGCCGGAAGGCCTTTTGCGAGGGCGATGTCGGGAGCTGCCATGGGACGACCTTTACCTTAGCGGGCGCCCGCCACCAATACCAGTGCTGTGGAAAGCCACGCAGTGTCCTGCACTTACCCTGTGAATAACCGCAACCAAAACCCTGTTGGAAACAACCCCGCCCCGGCGGCGCGCAACTGCCCGCGTATCATTCACATGTGCGGCCATCCTGCCAGATATCCGCAAACAGAACGCCCCCTGATTGTTTTATACCGTATTCCACGGTCGGAGTGTCAGCGAGGAGCCCACAGAGTTCCATCGGGGCGAACCCACAAAGGTCCTGCTGTGGACTTGGACCAATCAGCCGGCGGCTTGACCACCACGCCGAACAGTGATTGCGAGGATCCCGGTCGACGGAACTCCAGTCCCCAGTCATTAACGGCCGCTCCTTCGGGGTTGATGTCTGATCGAAAGGCGCCCATGATGATCCGTGAGTGCCAGCGGTCATCCCCAAGGTATAGAGTCGTTTCGCCGTGGGGCGGCGAGTTGTCGAGCGCGGCAACGCCCCCCCCGCTGTGTCCAGCAGACGGATGAAGCGTGCCGCCCCACCTTGTTCGACACCTGCTTCAAGGACGGTGTGCATTGCGGAGTCATAGAAGCGCAAGCGGCCCCCTCCGCCAGAGGAATCGAGTCTGGCGACTGGCCTGCTTCTCTCATCGAGGATCGTTAGATGCCGCACCTGCACCGAGTCCGCCGTGATCAATCGTGGAACCGCAATCCGAGCGGTCAGGATCACGCCAATTATGGAGCCGCACATAGCGGCTATTGCAGCGGTCAGAATCTGTTTCATGTCTTTGCAACTCAGTTACTGAAACTAGCCGGATACCCGCAAACAGAACGCCTCCTGATTGTTTTATATCATAAACATCCGCGGCACCGGAACCGAACCGGGATCGATCCTTCCGAATGCGCCGGGCGTCTCAAACGGAATGCACGTTCACAACCATGGCACTTCCGGATCACAACGATTACGGCCTTCACTGGAGCCCTCCGTCCGCAGCGAAGGGGACCGCAATGGGGTGGCTGGCGAAGTTCCGCACGACAGCTTGCCCTACCGCACGTATACTGATCGGGGCTAACCTAGAAACTGGAGATAGGCGGCCATGAACCTGAACATTGAACTCCCGGACGATCTCGAAGCGGCGCTGAAAGCCAAAGCGCTGGCTCAAGGCATCTCGCTTGCCGGTCTTACCCGTCATGTGCTTGAAGAGGCTGTAAAGCCGCCGGCGGCGCAAAAGCTCAAGCCCAGGAAATCCGGTTACGGTCTGCTCGCCAAGTACGGCCCTGGCCCGTCCGAAGACGAAATCGACGAAAACCGCCGGGAGATGTTCCGCGGATTCGCCCAGGACGTCCCGTGATCGCTGGTGTTGCCGACACCCACGCGGCGCTTTGGTACTTGCTCAATAATCCGCGTCTCTCCGCCACAGCGCGCAGTTTCATGGATGATGCTGCCCGCGCCGGCCACGGTATCGCGCTCTCGCCGATCAGCCTGGCCGAGATTGTCTATCTCGTGGAGAAAGGGCGCCTCCCGGCATCGGCATACGACGAGTTGAGAGAAGCGCTCAACGATCCCGATTTCGTTCTCGAAGAAGCCTCGTTTACCGGTGAGGTTGTAGAAGCCATGCGCCGGGTGACACGCGAGGACATCCCGGACATGCCCGACCGGATTGTCGCTGCCACGGCCATATATTTTGCTGTGCCGGTCACAGTTTTGAAAGGGCCGGTGCCGCCAGGGGATTACGCGCGATTCTGTCCCAATGACAGTCCTGTAGGGCCTCCAGGACGAACGGTCCGGACATTCAGTCAACCACCTTTTGGCGCACTGCCAATCTCCCAGATTCCGAGTCACAACGACTACGCCTTCTCGTTTCGAGAATGTGCGACAGATCGCTCAGCCCCGCCCTGCTATTCTGAAATTCCCCATGTGGCGCGCCTTACTTCCAGCACTCGTGGTGTCTGCCTGCTTCGCGCAGAGCACCGCTCCGAATAGTTCTCCCGCCATTCCGCCGCAAAAGGAAGTCGTAGTAGTCACCGGGACCTTCGAGCCCATCCCGCTCAAAGAGGCCGACCGCAACGTCGATGTCCTCACCGTGCGCGGCGAGCGCCTGCTGTTCGATTCCTTCGCCGATTACCTGAAACTGGATTCCTCGGTGGACCTGCAGGAGCGCGCGCCCAACACCATCCAGTCCGACATTTCCATCCGCGGCGGCACCTTCGGTCAGACCCTGGTGCTGCTGAACGGCATGAGCATCAACGACGCGCAGACCGGGCATCACAACATGGATCTCCCTCTGCCGCTCGACGCCGTGTCCGAGCTGCAGATCCTCAACGGCTCCGGGTCCGCCGAGTACGGCTCGGACGCAGTGGGCGGCGTGGTGAACATCCTCACGCGGCAGCCATCGGAGGAACCCGAGGTGCGCCTGCGCGGGGCGCTCGGCAACTTCGGGGTGAACGAGGAAAGCGGCTCGGTTTCGCTGGGCGACGACCGTCTCAGCGAGCAGCTTTTCGCCGCGCGCGATTTCTCCACCGGCTTCATGCCCGACCGTGACTACCGCGACCTGGACCTCACCTCCATCAGCCACGCCAAAACCCGCCTCGGTTTCACCGACCTGCTGCTCACGCTCAGCGATCGCCCCTTCGGCGCGGACCAGTTCTACGGCGATTATCCGTCCTGGGAGCGCACCAAAGGCTGGTTCGCCTCCGTCCGCCAGGAGCTGGGCCAAAACACCGAGGTGGACTTCGCCTACCGCCGCCATACCGATCTGTACGTTCTCTTCCGCGACGACCCGCAGATCTACACCAATCGTCATCTGTTGGACAGCTATGAAGGCGCGTTGCGGCGCAACGACAAGCTGCCTGTCGGCCAGTTGCACTACGGCGCGGAGTACTACGACGAGTCGATCGACAGCAACAACCTGGGTATTCACGCGCGCAATCATGAGGCCGTCTACGCGTCCTGGGACACGCGGGCGCTGCGGCGCTTTTCGTTGAACCTGGGCGTTCGCGACGACGTTTACGACGGCCTCGGCAACCAGGTGAGCCCCACCGCCTCCGCCGGCTACTGGATCAGCGGGAAGCTCAAGGCGCGCGCTTCGGCCAGCCGTGCTTTCCGGCTGCCTTCCTACACCGATCTCTACTACAGCGACCCGTCCGACATTGGAAACCCGAACCTGCGCCCGGAAAAATCGTGGAATTACGAGGGCGGCCTCGATTATTTCGCGGGGCGGCGCTTCAAGGCGTCGGCCACGGTGTTTCAGCGCCGCGATACCGACGTAATCGATTACGTGCTCGATCAGCAAACGAACATCTATTACGCCACCAATTTCCAGCACCTGGTGTTCACCGGATTCGAAGGCTCGGTGGAGGCGAAGCTGCGCGAGAACGAGGTGATCTCGGTGAGCTACACGGGCCTGATCGGCGACCGCAGCGCCATCGGCGACGTGATTTCGAAATACGTGTTCAATTACCCGATTAATAACGCCGTGGTGGGCTGGCAGGGTTCCATTCGCCCGTGGCTGGTGGGGCGGACACGCATCGGGGTTCTGGACCGCTATGCGCGCAATCCGTACGCCATCTGGGACGCCTCGTTAGCGCGGCCCAACGGGCGGGTGCGGCCCTTCCTGCAGTTCACCAATCTCACTAACACCGCCTACCAGGAGGTGCTGGGTGTGTCCATGCCGGGGCGCGGCGTGGTGGGCGGGGTGGAGATCGTGGCGCCCCTGGTACGCTGAGACATGGACGAAAACGAGAAGCAGGCGTTGCTCGACTCGCTTCGGCAGAGCCAGGCGGCCTTCATGAGCGCGCTGGACCGTGTCTCGGAAGCGGAGGCCGCGTGGGAGCCGGCGCCGGACCGGTGGTCTGTGCTGGAATGCGCGGAGCACGTGGAAGTCGCCGAGGCTCTGATGTTGCGGGCGATCCGCCACGGGAAGCCGATCACCGCGCCGGCGCCGGACAATCGCAGCCGGGAGGAGCGTTTTAGGAAGGGGGCGCTGGATCGGAGCCGGAAGCTTGCTGCACCCGAAGCGGCGCAGCCGCGTGGCCGGTACGCTTCGCTGTCCGAGGCGGTGGGGCAGTTCGTGGCCAGCCGCGAGCGCGCTATTCGCTACGTGGAAACGTGCTCGGAAGATCTGCGGAGTTTGTCGACCGTACACCCGGCGTTTGGGCGCGTCACGTGTCAGGAATGCCTGTGGTTGCTGATCGGGCACCCGGCGCGGCATGCGGAGCAGATTCGCGAGATCCGCGGGCTGGCGCGAGGGCGCGCGGCGGGCGGGGCTTGAGCCGGAATTGGGTTCGTTTTGTAAATGCGGATTGCCGGCGGTCCGGGCCTGCGGGGTGCGGATTCGGCTCTGGCGCGAGTGTTTATTCGCTATCCCCATGATTTCGTGCCCATCACGGCCTGACTGAGTCACTCCTGGGCGCCCGGATTGGGTTCGTTTCGTCAGCGTCACGCCGGGGTGAGCCGCAATTGGCTTCGTTTCGTAAATGTGGCCTCCGGGGGTGCCGACTCGGCACTGGCGCGGGGATTTACTCGCTATCCCCATGATTTCGCGGCCATGACGTCTCGACAGCACCACCCCGAGGCGCCCGGATTGGGTTCGTTTCGTCAGCGCTACGCCGGGTGAGCCGGAATTGGCCTCGTTTCGTAAATGTCGGGCATTTATTCGGTTCGCTGGAGCCTGCACGCCCCGGTGGACATGACGCTGACGGTAGCATGGGGCGCCGGGGTGTCCGCGCGGAGATGGGTGGTGATTGGTGCGGGTTGTTGTGAACGCCGTCGCGGAGAAGACGCGGTCTGAACTCGACCCGATGGACAGCAGCGGCCAGTGTTCCGCTTATCCCGCATCGATGGCTAGCTCCCGGAGACAGCATGGCGGTCCGCGCCGGGCGATAAGATAGGAGCATCAGCGTAACTGTCCAACCTGCCGGACTCGCGTTGCTGGAAGGCGCGAGGCAATGGATCACCGTGCCTGCCGTGTTCACCCGCCGGCGGGCCTCCGGCTCTATTGACAACCGCCAGCTTCCCGCGCTCACCGGCGTGCGCTTCCTGCTGGCCCTCTGGGTGGTGTTTCATCATCTCACCGGCAAACGCATGATGCTGGAGAGCTGGGCGGCGTCTCTGCCGACATCGCTGCATGAGATCATTCGCGGCGGCTATCTGGCCGTGGGCACGTTCTTCGTGTTGTCCGGGTTTGTGCTGGCCCGCAGCTACGGGTCCATCGCGTGGAGCCGGAAGAACGTCATCCGCTACGGCGTGGGCCGCTTCGCGCGCATCTACCCCGCCTACCTGATCAGCCTGCTGATCGTCTCGCCTTTCATTCTCAAGTTCCTGTGGACTCCCGGGCGGCCGTCCACGGCGGAGAAGGCGTCGGTGCTAACCAGCTACGTTCTGGTGCTGCAGGGCTGGGCCGAGCGCGCCACGGTGCATTGGAATACGCCTGCGTGGTCGTTGTCGTGCGAGTTTTTTTTCTACCTGTGCTTCCCGGTGTTTGCTTTCTGCCTGCGGAAAAAGAGCACGATCACAATGGCGACGGCGCTGGTGGCGACGGTGGCATTGCCCCTGCTGCTGGCGCGGCTGGGCGTGCCGGATTTCTGGAAGCCGCTCACGCACATGGCCGATTTTCTGCTGGGGATTGGCGCGGCCGGCGTGTACGAGCGAGTGTCGCGATCGGGGGCCTGGATTTCGCGGCGGGGATGGTGGCTGTACGGGCCGGCGGCGGCGGGCGGCGCGATCCTGGTTGCCTTCCCCGATCTGGTGACCGGGTGGACAACCCTGACCGCCGCGCTTCGGCCCATGAACGCGGCGCTGGTGATCGGGCTCGGTCTGGGTGGAGGTCTGCCTGCCCGCGTGCTTTCCACGCATGCCGCCTCCACTCTGGGCAACGCGAGCTACTCGCTGTACATTCTGCATGTACCGCTGCTATGGTGGTTCAGCCGCTATTGGTGGCGCCCGATGGGCCTGATGCTGGTGGTCGCCGTCGCGGTCTATCTGATTGGCGTGGTGATGGTGTCGACGGCGGTATTCAAACTGGTGGAAGGGCCCGCCAATCGCCGGATTCGCGAATGGGTGGGGGCGCGACTGGGGTGAAGTGAGAGCCTTGGGAGCTTGTTAAGAAGAGCGTGTTGATACCGCTTGCTGACGCGCGCGGCTTCGTTCGAGCGACGACCGCCAGGCAGTGGTCAGCGCGAGATTCTCAAGAGGCTCCTGGTTCAGGAGAGACGATGAAACACCACGAAGCGATTCTCGGGCTGACGATGATGCTGACCATGCCCCTCATGGCCGCCGATCAGGTGCGCACCGATGCGGGCACCGTGGAAGGAACGGCCAGTGCCGATGGGAAGATCCGCGTCTTCAAGGGGATTCCCTACGCCGCGCCGCCGGTGGGCGCGTTACGTTGGAAGGCGCCCCAGCGGGTGGCGAGTTGGACCGATGTCCGCAAAGCGGTGGAGTTCGCGCCCCGCTGCACGCAGGGTCACATCTATGACGACATGGTTTTCCGCGACAAGGGCCCGAGCGAGGACTGTCTGTATCTCAACGTGTGGACGCCGGCGTCGTCGTGGGAGGCCAGCCTCCCGGTGATGGTGTGGTTCCACGGGGGCGGTTTCGTTGCCGGAGCTTCTTCGGAACCGCGCCAGGACGGCGAGAAGCTCGCCAGGAAGGGCGTAGTCGTGGTCACCATGAACTACCGTCTCGGCGCATTCGGCTTCCTGTCCCATCCCGGTCTCACCAGGGAGTCCCCTCATAACGCGTCCGGGAACTATGGACTTCTGGACCAGGTGGCGGCGCTCGACTGGGTCCGCCGAAACATCACCACGTTCGGCGGCAATCCCGTCAATGTCACCATCTTCGGAGAGTCGGCCGGCTCGCTGTCGGTCAGCGCGCTGATGGCTTCACCGCTCGCGGACGGCCTGTTCCAGCGGGCCATTGGCGAGAGCGGCGCTTTCTTTGGCGCCACGCTTCCCGCCAAGCAGCTTGCCGTGGCGGAGCTGGCCGGCGTCGAGTTTGCGAAGTCTCTGGGCGCGCAGTCCGTTGAAGCGCTGCGGGCCAAAACGGCGGACGAAATCCTGCAGGCTTCCGCGAAGCCGCAGCCGTTCCGCGTCTCGCCGGATATCGACGGCTATTTTCTGACGGCGCCGATTTCCTTGTCCTACCAGAACGGGAACCAGAGTCACGTTCCGCTGCTGGCCGGATGGAACGCCGATGAGGGCAGCTACCAGGGAATCTTCGAGAAAGACATGCCAACGGCGAAGAACTTCGCGAAGCGTGTGCGCGCGCTGTATGGCAAGAAGGCCGAGGCCGTGCTGGGGCTGTACCCGGCGGCGACCGATGACGAGGCGAAACGGTCGGCCGCTGATCTGGCCGGAGACCGCTTCATCGCGTATGCCACGTGGAAGTGGATCGAGCTGCACAAAGCCACCGGAGAATCGCCCGTGTTCCGCTACGAATTCGACCAGGCGCCGCCGATGGCGGCGGGAGACAAGGGTGAGTCGCGCGGCGCGTACCATTCGGCGGAAATCGAGTTCGTGTTCGAGACGCTGCCGTCGAAGGACCTTCCCTGGCGTCCGCAGGATACGAAGCTCTCCGATCTGATGTCCACGTATTGGACCAATTTCGCGAAAACCGGCGATCCCAATGGCGAAGGCCTTCCCAAATGGCCCGCCTACGGCGCCGACAGCCACTTTCAGGTGATGCACCTGAGCGGGAATTCCGCCCCCGCCGGGGACGCGCATCGGGCCCGCTACGAGTTGCTCGATTCGCTGAACGCGAAATGAACCCGAGGCCGGCCGCGATCTGCCGGATCAATTGGACAAGGCAAAGCTGAAAGAGGCCGATCGGTCCGGAGCGCCGCTGGACGGATGGTCGTGGCACCCGCCGCAGCGCTTTTTCGCAAACAGCAGCGCGCCCTGCTCCGGGTCGTCAATGGCGCGAAACACGACGCTGGCCTGCTCCTCGGCGCTCGCCACAACGACCGCGGGGAGCCGGCCCGGATTGCAGACGGAAACTTTCATTTTCTCGCCGGCGTATAAAGCCATCGAAGAGAACAATGCGTAAGCCGGGATACTCTTTTTCGCCGCCGCCTCCTCACGGAAGGCCCTTTCTCCAGTTGGGCTGACCGCGTTGCACTGAATCGCGCTATACTGCGGCGATATACACAATCGGGCGGAAAAAAAGATGGGTCCGAAAGCCTCCGAACCGGTCACCGAGCTTCTTCTGCGCTGGAGTGCCGGAGACCGGGACTGCCTGAATGAGCTGATCCCGCTGATGGGGCAGGAGCTGCGGCGGATGGCCCACCGGCACATGCCCGGCGAACGGCCCGGCCACACCCTGCAGACCTCGGCGCTGGTCAACGAGGCGTGGCTGAAACTGCTGTGGGCTCCCGCCTTCGGCCGAGAGTCGGGACCCAGTTTCGAGACTTCAGGCGCCGCCTTCAGGATCGCGTCGTGCCGCCGACAGGATCCCGTATCAGCTCGTGTGGCGCGTCTCTGCTCGCAAAGCAGACGTTCCAGGAGAGCAACATGACGGCGGACGACTGGCAACGCTTGCAGCCTCTGCTTGGCAAAGCTCTGGCTAAATCGCCGGAAGAACGTGCGAGCTACGTCGAGGAGGTAAAGCGCGCCGACCGCTTGTTGGGGTACCAGATCGAATCCCTGCTACGCTCCCACGAATACCAAACCCTCTCCATTTTTCGTCTGGAGAACATTGTGGCCGACGAGGTTCCGCTGTTTTCCATCGGCGAAGTGGTCCTGGGTCGATTCACCATAATAAGCCTGATTGGAACCGGCGGGATGGGCGATATCTATGAGGCGAACGACAAGGCAACGGGCCGGGTAGCCCTGAAGACCATCCGTCCCGATCTCGCAAACGACGAGCGCGTGCTTTCCCTGTTCCGCCAGGAGGTCCAGTTCGCTCAGAGAATCAGCAGCCCTCACGTCTGCCGCATTCACGATCTGCACATAATTCCCGGCAGCGCAGGGACGGCGGATTCCGCTTTTCTGACAATGGAGCTTCTCAAAGGCGTCACCCTGACCAGACGAATTGCGGACCTCGGAGCATTGCATTGGAGGGAAGCGGAGCGAATCGCGCTGCAGTTGTGTAGTGGCCTCAGTGCGGTTCACGAAGCGGGTATTGTCCATCGGGATGTGAAAAGCAGCAACATCATGCTTTCTTTACGCAACGGGCTGCCAAACGCCGTCCTGATGGATTTCGGGCTGGCCATTGAATCGGTGCTCGACGGGCCCGATGCCTCAACCAAAACCGTTTCTGGCGGGATTGAAGGCACCACGGAGTATATGGCTCCGGAGCAGTTCGAAGGCCGCCGTCACCTGACACCGGCGGCTGACATATACGCCATGGGCGTGGTCCTGTATGAAATGGTGACCGGCATCCGCCTGTTCAAAGGGTCATCGCATCTGGAAATCGCCGTACTAAGAGCGAAACGCCGCCAGCCGGCCTCATCGATTCAGTCAGGTGTTCCGCATCGTTGGGACATCGTGATCGATAAGTGTCTGGCGTTCGAGCCCGAACAGCGTTTTCAGTCGGCTATCGAACTGGCCGCGGCCTTGCGACGCCCGTCCAGTGCGGCAAGCCTTCGCGCTTTGATCGGAGACCGTCACAGCCGGCGGCGGTTGGGCCTTGTGGTGGCGTGCTTTGTACTGCTGGCGGCGGCATTCCTTGGTCTGGAGTGGTATCGCGTTTCGACTGCGCACCAGGTGCCGGAAGCCGCGCAGACCTTCTATCGCGAGGCCACCGAGGCGTTTCACAATGGCAATTACCTGACGGCGACCAGGCAATTGCAGGAGGCAGTAAAGCTCGATCCCGACTTTGCTCTGGCTCACGCTCGTCTGGCCGACGCCTTCAACGAGTTGGACTCGACCGGAGAAGCGCAGCGGGAAGCGATCCAGATCAAGGAAGAATTGGTCAGCCAGCTTCCCTCATCCCAGCGGATTTACGTTCATGCGGTGCGGGAAACCGTTCGACAGGATCCCAACGCGGCAGTAGACGACTACGCAAGGCTGCTGGATTCAGCGAAGTCGCCCGCGGAACGGGCAAATGCGCTGGTTGATTTGGGCCGCGCCAACGAACGGGCCGGCGAAGTTGGCGACGCGCTGAAACACTACAGCGAAGCTATCGTCATTGACCCATACTCGCCGACTCCCTTTCTGCGAAAAGGGATTCTGGAAAGCAGGCAGGGCAGACAGAAGGAGGCAGACGCCGACTTCGCCAGGGCCGACACCATTTATGCAACGAATATCAATCTGGAAGGGACTGCGGAGGTCAACTATCAGCGGAGCTACGTGGCCAGCAAGCTGGGCCCGGGCCACGAGAAGGAGGCGCGCGAGTTTTTCCAGGAGTCGCTGAAGGCGGCAGAGCAAATGCGAGTTGCCGCCCTGCGGGCACGCGCTCTTTCGCGCCTTAGCGCTATCGAGTTAGGCGCCGGTCATTTCGAGGAGGCGGGCAGGGTGGCCAGCGATGCGATCCGGCTTGCCGACGAAAATGGGGTCGCCTATTGGGCGACCGACGCCCGGCTTCGGCTGGGTAATTCATGGATCTATCGCGACAGCAAGGAAGCCGGGAGCATCCTCGAACGAGCACGCGATGAAGCTCAACGGAACCAGTGGCCGCGGTTGCTGGCGCTAAGTCAACTGAGCCTGGCAGCGCTGGCCGAGCGGCAACAAACGCGGCAATCGCAGCAATACATGATCGATCTGGCGTCACGAGCTTACGATTACTACCGCGTTTTTGGCTTTGCTCAGGAGTCGTTCCAATGTCAGGTGCTCCTGTCCAGGGCAAAGTCTTTCTTTGGTTCCTTCACGGAATCGCTTCAACACGCCAGGACGGCCCTTCAGCTTGCGAACATCCTGGCTAGTCCCATCGCGCTGCTTCAAGCGCACGAGGCGATCGGGAGCATGCTGATCTCGAATGAGGAGTATCGTTCCGCTCTTGACGATTTGACTTCCGCCGTCCATATCGCAGAGGAAATGCCGGCGGCCCTGCGAGTTCGATACCTGTCCGTGGAGGCCCTCCTGCGTGCGGAAGCACTCGGTCGGCTGGGATATATCGATGACGCGAGGCTGGCTGTGGCCGCCGTTCCCGAGTCTGCGTGGAAGACGGACAGCCAGGCCGGATTCGGCTACACGCGCCTTCAGGCCATACTCCTCAGGACGCAAGGCAGGTACAAAGAAGAACTGGGCATTGCCCAGAAGGCGTTGCGCGAAGGAGCAGATTCCAGCAACGCAGCCGGGGATTTCCAGCTCATGGTTGTGGAGGGCCTGACGCACACAGGCAACGTCGCCAGGGCTGTGACACTTTGCGATGAGCTGCTGGGGCAGGCCGGGGAACAAAGTCCAGTCGTCGTCGCGGAGCTGAAACTGGCGAAAGCTCGTGCGCTGCTCGAATTGCGGCAGTGGCAGACGGTGAGAACTCTGGCTCAGGAAGCAGGCCAGTTCTTTCACGCTTCCGGCCAGCAGGAATCAGAGTTAGTAAGTCTCTGGGTCGCCGCCAGAAGTTACCGCGGAGCCGGATCCCCGGTCGAGGCCAATGCCGCCGTGCGCAACATCCAGGACATTCTTTCCACTTTCAGGAATGATTATGGCGCCGAAGACTACAAGCGCCTGGTCAGGCGCGCGGAAATGGCGGAAGTCGTGCCAGATGAACATCAAGAGGAAATCCAGTAGCCGTGATGTCTTGCTAAATGAAATGAAAAAGGAGACTCAATGATTCGTAACGTGCTTTGGTTGTTTGCCGGCATCGTCCTGACTCTGGCGGTGCTGTACTTTGTTCTGCAGAAACGCTCGGGAGCAAGGTTTGTACTCGAGGTTTTCCATTCGCCAGAATTCGCCATCGTTTCCGGCCCAAACTCGCCGATCATCATCGTTGGCGGCTCTCTGAAACTGCACGCGACGAGCGGATGGGATCAAGGGCCAGGTGCTCCCGGGTCACACACCACGGTGCTCTCCAAGGCCGGCACCGACGCTACCGAGTTTGAGCTGTTGGATGAGTCCGGCGGAAGTATGTCCTACTCGGGCTTGAACGTACGGTGGACCATCACAGAGCAGGTGCGGAACGAAAAAAACCCGCACGGCATTTTAATCGCGGGAACCGGCGGCACCAACGGGACAGTAACGGTCACGTTACTTGACGGGGGCGATTGGTTTGATCCATCAGGCCCGGACTATCAATACGACAACCCAAAGAAAAGCTCGGATTGCCCTGCCGGACCCGAGGAGTGCCAGCGCGACGACACCATGGTCGTGACAATAAACAACGTGAAACAGACCCCCCCATTCAAGTGCACGGATACGAGCGGCCACTGCCACGTTTACATCGGCAAATGAGGGCTGACCGTGTTGCAGTGAATCGCGCTATGCTGCGGCGATACACACAAGCGCGCGGGGAAGAGGATGGGCTCGAACGTTTCCGAACCGGTCACTGAACTGCTTCTGCGCTGGAGGGGCCAGCGCCAAGCGACGCGATCGCTCAGAGCCTTCTCCACGGCCTCTCTGAAGGGTGCGTCGCCGGCGTGAAGCCTCTTCCTCAGCACGACAGCAGGAAACGGTCGATCCGATGCGCGGAACTCGCGATCGAGAGAAGCGTGCAGGTCGCTCATGGCGTTGATATGGCCACTTTATCCAGCGCGTCATGAACCGGGCGCGACTCCGTTCCCGTTGCGCGGACGTCGTCAGATCGGGCTTGATCAGCAGAATCGAACGGGAGATGCCAGCACTGGTGGGCTACGCTCTTCCAAGAATCCACCTAACTGATCTCGCAGGTGTTGATCCACTTTACGGAATGGTCAAGAACCGATCCGAAAGATGTTTTTCAGCGACCCGGGAATGTGGTGGCCAGGGACGGACTTGAACCGCCGACGCCAGCCTTTTCAGAGCCTCCTACCGACTTGGCCAAGTGGCGCGGAATCAGCGGATGTGACTGACAGTACAGGAGTTGTTGGCCGAGCGATTTGGGACTGAATGGGATGGTTTGGGCTGTTTTCGGCCCCTCGATGTACGGTTATTGTACGGTCGCTGGTGGGTATCCCCTTGACTCAGCCGGCCCCATAGCCGGGGTGGCGAGGCGGCTCATGCAGCAGGTCGTCAACACTCCGCCTGCCACCTATGACGCCATGCATTGAAACAGAAAGGCGTGGGCCCTTAGCTCAGCGGTTAGAGCAGCGGACTCATAAGCCGATTCGGGGAAATCCACAGACACCGACAGAATTGTGTCGCGGTAGGGACGGCCATCGCTGACCGCCCCCCGCACAGATCCATACGAGCGGAGCTACCGCATACGGCTCCCCTCTTGGACACGAGCGTCGAAGCGGACATTCGGGTACGGATCCCTGTCCTCAACCGGTGGATTCCTGCGCCGCGCACCTTGCATCCTGCGGCGTAACACGTATCACCACAGGCGAGCCAGCCGCCAGCGGAAACGCCCTAATTGCTGTAGATTCCCCGGCACGGCGTGATATTGGTAGTAGCCCAACACCACCCGCTTCAGCCACTTCCCGGTGGCCTCTACCGGCTCGTGCATCCGAGCGCGCAACTCCTGCTTGATCTGCTGAAGCTTGGCCCTCATCCGCTTCCCTGCCGTTTCCCGCCAAACCTGGAAGTGACCTTTCGAGTTCTTTCCGCAGTAGTGCGTGAACCCAAGGAACGTGAACGTCTCGAAGCTTCGCCTGGCCTGGCCGTTTCCGGTTTCGCCGTGCTTCTCGCCCAAACGCAATCAGCCTCGTCTTGTCCTGATGAAGAACGCGGGCGGAGGCGGATCAGCCAGTTCATTGAGAGCCCGACCGCACGCACCGTGGGACGAGCTTGAAGCGTCTACTGTGAGGCAACCGTGGACGAGGGACTGGTCCGAAGGCGTTCTCGTCGACCCCATTACTCGAAGGAGACAACGTCCACGGGTCTTGTGCACCTTCATTGTCGGCGATGCTCGTCGGGACTCCGACTAGATCCGACTAGATCGCCTTTGCGCTGGGCTTCCGCAACGATTTCCTCCGCGGCGGCCGCCAGCAACCGTCGGATGGTCGAGAGGAACTGGTATACCGGACACGATAATCTGATGACACCTCACAACCGGGCCGTAGCGAGAGATAGTCATGTATAATTCGCTTTGAAGCCCGCACCACTCGTTGTAGCCGTTCATGAGGGAGGCGACTCCGTGTTGTTTTGTTATGTTCCGGCTCCGCTGACGTTCATAAGAGACGAGGACTCCATAGAATGCCTGCAGAACTAGAGAAGTGGGACCGAATCTACGCCGCCCACTCATCGAACGAGATGGATCCGCACATCGAGAGCTTTAATACCGAACTACTGGGCGCGGTTCAGGCAATCCTGCCAGCCGGCTCGGCGATTTGTGAGATGGGATGCGGCGCGGGATGGCAAAGCGTAGCGTTGGCGCGCTCGGGGCGATATCTGATTTCCTGCTTGGATTTCTCCGATGTCGCACTCAACGCGGCGCGGCAGGTCTTCGCGCACAACGGCCAGCGGGCCGAGTTTCGAAATGAAAACGGGTTGTTGCCGGGTCGACCGGAATTTGACTTAGTCTTCAACGCCGGCGTTCTTGAGCACTACACTTTTGAACAGCAAGTCAGTTTCCTGAAAGGGATGGCAAGCCGTTCGCGCCGTTACGTCCTGGCCATTGTTCCCAACTCCAGTTGCTACTGGTACTGGGTGTGGCGTCTGCGCACTTGCGCAAAAGGGGCATGGCCTTACGGCAAGGAGGTACCCCGCTGCGACCTGAAAGACGTTTTCACGGCGGCCGGCCTGCAGTTTGCAGGAGTGCAGTATTACGCACGCGACTGGGCGGAGCTGTTCGTTGAACAGACGATTGATGACCCGGCGGTGAGGGAAGCGGTGCTTCGGGTTCACCGGGCGGCGCCGGTCGGCACAGAAACTCGGAGCTACCTCGTCGCGGCACTGGGCGTGTTGCCCGGAGAGGATGCGTCCTGGTTGGCCGACGTGGGCTGGCGGCAAACCGCGGGAGAGCTCGACTTCACTCGCGAGCAACTGGCCACCGCACTGGTCGACAGTGTCTCGGAAGGGCTCTTCTTCCAGTCGCAACTGGCGGAACTGACTCGGCGCCTCGAAGGCTCCGCGCAACAGAAAGCCCTTGAGGCCGGGTTGACCGAATTGCACGCGGAAGCCAAGGCCCAGAGAACGCTACTGGCTGACTGGAACGCGGCCCTGGAAGCGGAGCGGCAGGAGCGTGCCGCCGCCGAGGAGCGCGCCGGACGGACGGCTGCCGAGTTGGAAGAGGAGCGGGCGACGCGCCGGCGCTCGGAGGAGCTGCTGGAAGCTGCGCTGGCCCGCGAACAGAAACTGGCGGCCGAAAGAGAGGAGCAGGCGCGGCACTTTCAGGAAGTACTGGCGCCGTTGGAGTCGCAGGTGGCGGCACAGAACGCGGCCCTGGAAGCGGAGCGGCAGGAGCGTGCCGCCGCCGAGGAGCGCGCCGGACGGACAGCTGCCGAGTTGGAAGAGGAACGTGTGTGGCACCGGTGTTCAGAAGAACTGCTCAGGGCTGCGGAGGCCCGCGAGCAGAAACTGGTTGCGGAAAGAGAGGCTCACGTCCGACTTCTCGCGGCAGAGCGGAAGGCGCTCGGCGCTGCCGAAGATCGCATCAAGCAGTTCATGGAAGCGTTGGCGCAAAAGAACGCCCAGATCGTGGCACAGAACGCGCTTGCGGCCGACTTGGCCTCCAGCCTCGAAGAGAAGCAGGTAGCGCACTTGGCGGTGGTGCGGACCGCAGCCGAACTGGAAGCCGAATGTGCGTCCTTGCGTCAGTCCGGTGAGGTGCTCCGAGCTATGATCGCGCGTGGGCGCGGCGAGAACGAACACCTGCAGCACCAATTACAAGAGTGCGAGATGGAAAAGGCCGCCTTGAAGGAGTCCTTGGAAGACCGGTTGCAGCGCACCCAGACGAGGCTGAATCATTGTCTGCATGAGCTGGATAACGTCCGCCAGCACCGCGAGACGCTGGCGCGGAATTTGGAACAGGCATGCAGAGACATCTATGCGGGGAACGAGGAGTTGGCAAAGGCTCGGCAACGCATCGAATTGCTCGAAGCCGATCACGCTCCGGGACTCACCCGGGGCGCTCTGCACGGCGTCCTCACAGGGATGCAGCGTATTACGCCCGAATTCATGCGGGCAGCGGTGCGCAAGCCGTACCTGAATTACTTCTATTACCGTGTCTACCCGGAGAAGCGTCCCGTGCCCAGCTTGCCTCCACTGGCTCCGATCCCGGCACCGCAGGCCAGCGGCATCCTAGCCCATTCCGGGTACGAACCGTTCCTTTCCTTCAAGTCCAAACTCTGCGGACCGCTGTCGCAGGATTTCCGCACCCTGTCCAGCCAGATCCACGACGGGCGCGTTTCGGTGGTGCTACCGGTCTACAACGGCGAGGACTATATTCGCGAGTCCGTGGAGAGTGTGCTCGCACAGACCTACCCAGACTTCGAGCTGATTGTAGTGGACGATGGCTCAACCGACGGAACGTCGGGGATTCTGGCCTCTTATGCGGCCGACCCGCGAGTTCGCGTCATGCGGCAAGCGAACCAGAAGCTTCCCGCGGCCCTTAGCAACGGTTTCGCGCAGGCTACCGGCGAGTTCTATACCTGGACCTCGGCCGACAATATCATGGCGCCCGACCAACTGGCTGAAATGGTGCGATTCCTGCGGGAACATCTGGCGGTGGAGATGGTCTACGCCGACGAGGAGATCATCGGCGAAGACGGGCGCGCGCTCGAGAATTCAGACTTCTGCCCGGGCTATCAGACTCCGCCCGGATCGAACGTGATCTGCTGGCCGAGCGATCCCGGCGAGTTGAACTTCGTGCAGAACAACTATATCGGAGGCTGCTTCCTCTACCGCGCCTGGGCCGCCAAGATTGTAGGCGAATACGTACGCGATACTTTCGGTTTCGAGGATTATGACTACTGGATGCGCATGAACGCACTCTTTCGAGTGGCGCATTTCGGGCGGCGGCGACCGCTTTACCGCTATCGCCTGCATTCCGCTTCCCTCACCGCTCGCGACGGCGAATTGCGGATTACGGAGCGCGTTCGCGAATTCATGCACCACGAAGAGGAGCGGCGGCAGTGGTTTCTACAGCCAATTGATGTAGTCCTCGCGGGAAACCATGGTTGGGCTGGCGCCCTGGCGAGTATCTACGAGAACGCCGGACACAACGTCTTCCGGCTGGAGGATCTATCGCCCGACACGTTGTATCGGCTCAAGGTCACGCGGGCTCACAGCAAGTCCCTTGCCATTCTTGCCGGCGCCGCGGGCCCAAGCCGCGTTGGCGAAGAACTTGTCGCGATCCGCACCGAGCAGAAGGTCCACACGGTCCTGTTGCTGGACGGCGCGTCCAGCAACGGCTGGAGTGACGAGCTTTTGGTCGGTTTCGACTGGCTCATTGCGACCGACGCCGCCGCTTGGCTGAGGATCGCGCCTTCTTTCGCCAGGCGCGCCCTGCACGCCGCGGGCCCGGCCTTCGCGGCGTATCCCCTGGTTGCCCTCACGAACCGATTGAGCTGGGAGTCCCGGCCTGCGCTGCTCATGTCACGGACGGCAACTACGAGCTGACTCAACTAAAGGGTAAGGTCGCTCATGCGTCTCGTAACACATGCGCGAGCGGACTCTTCAACCGTGCACCTCTGCGAAAGATGGGCGGAAACTGGCGATCTCGGCGAGGTCTTTTTTGCCGAAGTAGACCTGAATGAAATCAGCGATACGATGGCTCGCGAGCCCGTCTCCGTAAGGGTTGTAAATCGCAACGCGCCGTTCATACTCCTGCATATCATCAAGGAGCGTGCTCGCCTCGGCGACGATCCTCTCGGGGTCGGTACCGACCAGCCGCGCCGTGCCCGCTCGGACCGCCTCGGGCCGTTCGGTTTTCTCGCGCATCACCAGTACAGGTTTGCCTAACGAGGGTCCCTCCTCCTGCACACCGCCGGAATCTGTCAGCAAAAAGCAAGACCGTTGCATGAGATCGACAAACTCGACATAGGTCAGGGGATCAGTTAAGAGAACATTTGAGCGACCGCGGAGCCACCGCTCAACTGGTTCGCGAACGTTGGGGTTCGGATGTACTGGATAGACAATCTGCACGTCCGGTCGCTCCGCCATGCGGTGAATCGCTTGGCAGATCCCTTCGAACCCTTCCCCGAAGCTTTCCCTGCGATGCGCTGTAACGACGATTGTCTTCTTTGTAGAGGACAGATCGGTCCAAGGTCGCCCTCGCAGCCTCCCAGAGAGGATACGGTCACGAACTTGGCAAACTGCGTCGATACCAGGGTTCCCTGTCACCAGAATCGTCTTTGCTGGCACGCCTTCTGCCAAGAGATTAGACTCCGCTTCCTGGGTAGCCGCAAAGTGCATGTTGGCGAGGCGGGTCGCAATCAGTCGGTTCATCTCCTCAGGAAATGGTTGCCGCACATCGCCGGTGCGCAGACCAGCCTCGATATGACCTACTGGGATGTGCTTGTAAAACGCAGCCAAAGCACCACATAGAGTAGTTGTGGTATCACCCTGCACCAAGAGGACGTCAGGATGGGCTGAATCAAGCACAGCCTCAAGCGCAGCGAGGATGCGAGAGGCTGACTGAAGCAGGCTCTGTCCAGGGCGCATGACATCCAAGTCATGGTCCGGCACAATATCGAAAACGGCCAATACTTGGTCGAGCATCTCTCGGTGTTGTGCAGTGACACAAACGCGCACGTCAAAGCATCCAGTGCGCGATCCTAGTTCCAATACGACCGGGCTCAGCTTAATCGCTTCTGGCCTTGTTCCCAGGACAACTAAAACCTTAATCAGTGTTCGACTCATCTACACTCCACCTCCAAACGTACGCCGGCCGGCCCTCCTGATGCGGGCATCTCAGAAAACGCGGTCGCCTGTCCGCGAGCAATCGCCGACGAGTATTCGCCGGCTGCCCTTGTCGCGGTAGGGCCGTCGTCTGTTTCAGACGCCCTACTGACACATCCATTGAATCCGGCGAAAATGTTTCTTGCATGGCGGCGGAGCGCAGCCCCCTACTCCAAGCCAGTGTTGCGAAGCCATCGGGCTCTGACTTCACAATCTCAATCGGTTGAATACGAATCCCGGAAGCGCACAAATAACCTTCATTATTACCCACCAATACCGAGGCACGTAGACCTCGCCATTCCTTGCGTCAAGTGCGCGTACTATGGCTCCTGCAACAACATCGGGATCGCTAAATAGCGGCGACGGGGGGAGATGCATCGTCATCGGCGTCCGGACCATGCCCAACTTGATCGTCAGGACCCTGACCCCTGATCTAAATAGACGGTTGCACATCCCCTCAGCGAACACGCTCAAGGCCGCCTTGCTGGCGCCGTAAACGTAGTTGCTCTGCCGACCACGATCTCCAGCCACAGAAGAGAGGACCGCGAGCACCCCAGCACGGCGGTCCTCAAAATACTCGCCAAGAAGTGTAAGGAGGGAGACAGGGGAGAGAAGATTGGTACGGAAGAGTCTTGCTGCCTCAGAATATTCACGCTGAGTCACACACTGATCCCCCAGAAGACCGTGCGCGATTAGCGCCGTATCAACTTGTCCCATTTCTTCTAGAACGCGGCCTATCAAGGCCGAGTGGCTCTCTGTGAGGTCCAGATCCGCAGTCGCTATGTGGATGCGAGAAGGTGTGCGTATACGAAGGTCCGCGGCGAGCGTTTCTAGCCGCTCAGTATTCCGCGCAACGAGAAACAACTCGTCGCCGCGGTGAGCCATTAGGTGCGCAACGCGCTGCGCAATTCCCGACGTAGCGCCGAGGATCAGAATCTTAGGCATCGTTAGAGGTGGGGCGCGTCACGCGGCGCCAGAAGCTTGATGAGAAGTGCGGATCACGATACGGCAACACATCTTGCCAACTCGGAAAGAACCTGCGGAAGTGCGCGGGTGCCATCCGAGCGTCTTTCGATGGATTCACTGCGCCTCCAGCATCAGCGACGACATTGTCGATCTCATCCAAAAGGCGAAGGTTCTCTGGACGGTTGGCGAAATCCAGCGCGAGGGTCACGCCAGGGCGGGGGAACGAAAGCATGCCGGGGGACGGAAGGTCGCCAAATACCTTGAGAATAGCAAGAAACGATCCAACTTTTGCCCGAGAAATAATGCGTAGAATATCTCGAATTGGACTGAATCTCGAGTCCGTGGGTACCACACATTGATGTTGGACAAAACCATGACTCCCGTACATTCGGTTCCATGAACGGACTGCATCCAGCGGGTAAAAAAACGGATCATAATGACTAATCGCAATTTGCCGGTCGCGATGCATCCGATGATAGTACAGGGAATTGAACGCGCCTATTGTCCAAGGATTCAGCACCCAAGTAGGGAAATCAAACGGGACTGAGAAACGTGGCTCTGCGAAGCCGGGGCCCGGCGGTGATGCTGGTCCAGAGACGTGATTTCCACGCATGAAGATCCCTCGGCCAAGATTCTTCCCTGTGGCAAGGCAATCGACCCACGCAACTGAGTACTCGTATCCGTGCTCAGATTCCTCGGAAAGATGAAAGAACGTCTCAAGGTCCGGGAATCTGATATGTTCGACTTCAAGGAAGCACTGATCAATCGGCTTCAGCGCTAGCTCTGCCCACAAGATCAACCCAGTAAGCCCTAACCCTCCTACCGTCGCGCGGAAGAGCTCCCCATTCTGACATGGCGAACAGACCAACCTCTCGCCGCAAGACCTTAGCAGTTCAAGGCGCTTCACGTGTCGACCAAATGTTCCAGCTGAATGATGGTTCTTTCCATGAACGTCATTAGCAATGGCCCCGCCGACTGTCACGAACTTCGTGCCTGGCGTAACAGGGGGGAACCAGCCGCGCGGCACGAAGAACTTGAGGATATCTGCAAGAGTAACGCCTGACTCGCAGCGCAGCAAGCCGGAGGACTCATCAAAGGCCAAGAATCGCTTCAGGTTCTCGGTTAGCAAGAGAACGCCACCGTCGTTAAGGCAAACGTCGCCATAACTACGCCCAAGACCACGCGGGAGATAAGTGTGTGCTGCTGAAGCATCAATTTTATAAGATTCATCCCGCCAGAAGATGGGAAGTGCCTCCTGATTGGCGTGCGGGAAGCGTCCCCAAGAGTCGTATGCAGCATGCATTTCAGAGCACCCCCAAACTGACGCCGACGGTTGCTAAGAGGACAAACAAAAGAGCCAGTGCGCATATGCCATAGCTCATTTTGTCGCGAACTGCGAAAAGCACGGGATCAGTAGATACTTTGCCTCGTTCTGCCATGAACCACAGCCGACTGTTCCAGTAGAGAATCAGCACGGAGATACCCCACAGCCAGTTTGGCTGACGATAGAAAACGATCACCTCCGGGCTTGTTATGTAAAGCGCCAGAACCAGAACAGCAATATAGGCAGCGCTTGTACCAAACCGGGCTATCTGTTCCGCATCGTCGGTACAGTAGCCTCTGCCGTGGGCGCGGGAAACACCCGTACTACGAAGGCAACGCAGGTCCGTATAACGCTTCAGCAGCGCGATGTTCAGGAACATGAACATCGAGAATGCGAGCAACCAGGGCGACACGCGAACGGACGCTGCGTATCCGCCAAGTATAAGTCTCCAAGTGTAAAGCCCAGCCAGTGTTAGGACATCCACGATCACAAGTCGTTTCAGGCGAAGGGAGTACAGCAAGGTACAGCCAACATAAGCGGCCAAAAGGATGATGAAGGCGGGTCGGACCAGTACACTTAGTCCGAACCCCGCCCCGAGCAGCACGGGAACTAGCAGCGCCCCCGTGACGAGAGGCATGTCGCCTGACGCCAAGGGACGGCGGCATTTCTCCTGATGCACGCGGTCCGCCTCAAGGTCAAGAAGATCGTTGATGACGTATGCAGCCGAGGTGCATAGAGTCAACGCGAAAAACGCTGTCAAGGCTCCGATTATGCGAGTGCCGTCGGACAGCTTGTGCGCTAGAAACAGCGGTGCCAAGACTAGCGTGTTCTTCGTTGCCTGATGCACCCGCAGCTCGCGGGCGAGCGTTCGGAGAAAGCCCGGGCGGCGCGAACCCAGTTCGGTAACGGGCACACCCATGCGTTTCAATTGAGACAGCAGCGCAGGAGAGCCACCGACGCACACCGCTTCCGCCGCGTCCGCCCAAACAGGAATATCCGCCCGCGAGTCGCCAACATATGTGAAGCCGTGCGAACCATAGCGGCCCGCCAGGAATCGCGCTTTGGCGCGACCTTTCAGATTCAAACCGTTCGAACTTGCGATGACTTGCGGTATGTCGAGGTGCTTTGCAACACGTGAAGCTGTCTCTTCGGCGGCTGCGGACACCAATACGACAGGACGACCAGCTTCCTGTTGGCGGCGTACGTATTCCAGAACCTCGACGCGGTAGGGCAAGAGTTCCACGTCCACCGGGGCAGCCCGTGCAACCTGATTCTTGAGATAGCACTTCCCTCGAAAGAGCCAGCCTATCAGCACGATGGCGTAAAGGGGGTTTCGGGTTATGAGGCGCAACGCAGGCTCGGCGAAAGTGTCGCCGTTGACGAGCGTCCCATCGAGATCGACACACAGTGGCCCTTTAGTTCGAACAGCTTCGCTATTCGCATTCATGATGTCGGAGAGGACCCTTGTAGTGTAACATTCCGGCAGTTCGTTCACCGCGCTCGCGGGCTCGCGTGCTCAGCGCGACTGTACGTGACCAAGCGGTGCCAGCGACAGCGCCACTCTCCGCGCCCTGGTGGCTCTCTTGTTGACCGGCGTCCGGTGTCAGCGTCGGTCGTGACATTGATTGTACCTTACTCGAAGGTTACCGCGAGGCGATAGGAAGGAAGGTAGCCGCGCGGCCACCCCGGTGGGAGCGCCATGAACCCTCCGCGTCGGAGCGCCTGCTATGGAATGGAACCCCGCCGACTGGCCGGTGGCTGAAAAATCTGCCGAGACTTCGCGCCGTGAGCACCTGTACAAGGGGGCAAAGCGGGAAACGACCTCCGCCATTGGCCGGGGATCATTCGGATTGGGGACTTCTCAACCGGCGAAGTCGGGAGATTTCAACTGGCGTTGACAACCCCTGTCGAAACGACACACTCCGCTGCTAGAATGGAAACGCAGTTGACGCAGGTGGTGTTGCTCATTGGTGAATTCCGGGCTCAAAGGAGTGTTGGGTAGTGTCCGACCCATTCGACGCAGTGTTCACTCAGCCAGACATGCGCACCGCGCTTTTGGAGCAGTTCCAGATTGGCCCTCGTTTTCTGGACGCTTACCTTGACTATTTTTGCAATGCTCAGCATGTCGTCCTCTCCAAACCTGGGGACTTCCACGCCCTGAGCCCGACGCAGAAGATGTGGCTGCATTATGCTCTCTCAACGAACCTCAGGGGACGTGATATTATCGCGGTCCTCGAGCGCTACGGGACCGTTCGTGGCGCTCGCTATCTGGACGTCGGCTGTGGGTTTGGGGGAAGCATTGTCGCGGCGGCCAACGCCGGCGCGAATTGTGTCGGTCTTGAATTGGACCCAGAGAGGGTCGCCTTCTCACGGAGAAACGTGGCGGACCTCGGGTTGACGGAGCGCGTCGCTGTGCTGTGCCAGGACGTCCTTGATCACGAAGCCATCAGGAACCTGGGCCGATTCGAACTCGCGACGTGCAACGACGTCGCCGAGCATGTAGAGGATGTTCCACGCCTGTTTCAACATTTGGCAAGCGTACTCGTCTCGGGTGGCATGATTTATCTTGAAGTGCCCAACCGATATTCTATTGATTCGGTTCGGAGCGATGGCCACTTTGGCTTGTTTGGAATCACGTTATTGGACCGAGAGGAAGCGAGAAAGTACCACTGGCAGCGTTTCCACTACCAATACGACGTAGGGCATTACCTCTCGCTCGAAGACTATACCGACCTCTTCTGGTCATTCGGCTTCAAGCCAGAGTTAATCGCCTCGTTATATCACCCCGCGGCAGATCTTTTGGCGGTAGACGAGAAGCTCCGGGCCTTGTCGGAGGCATGGGAGGGATTTCAAGCGATTCCAAGCCTTGACCCAACGACGTATGAACTCGTGAGTCAGGCGTACCTAGCCTACCTAACTCAACTCGTGCAAGGCTTGGCGAGACTTCGCCAGAATCCAACGCCATCGGAAGAGGTTCGTTTCTGCAACAAGTACCTGCGAGACTTCTGGACTTTCGTAGCGATTAGACAGGCCGCAGGCGACAGGTAAATGGCCCGGGGAGCCCTATTCCGGACTTATCCGGGACAAGCCATTGTGATTGCGCCGCGATGCGCCTTGTCGGTCAGCCGAGTGAAACTCGGGTCGGCTTCATCGAATAGTCCGAACGAGACGTCACATGGTTTTGGTAGGGGCCCCGAGAAGTTCGTCGCAACCTCGTACGCTGCACCGACCCTCATTTGTGACGTAGCTGTCAGTAAATAGAAATCGTATTGCTTAGTTGGGACTCCGCTGAGATCGCCTCGCCTATACACGTGCACGAATACTTTGTAGTTCCTGTCCTGTTTCAGCAGGGCAACGATCTTAAACTTGAGGCTCGATGCAGATAGACTAACATCACAAACCTTGAGGCCCGCCGTGAATTCGATCATGCAGCCCTGGTCAGCGATCATGGGCGTAGAACTCGTCAGGCCGCCTCGCATTCGATAGAGAAGAAATGTGACGGGACCGCCCCGATTGGCCGCCCTCACGAAATCGTATCCGGGCACCTCCGCGGAAACCAAATTGGCTGAGGGAGCCTGTGTCACGTACCAGGAAGCTCTGGCTTCCGCGAGCACTTCCAGCGGATTCCGCCCTAGCACATGACGAGAAACCAAGCCCATCATGTCGACGATGCGCATCTTGGTGTCCCAACCTACGATCCCAATCGCGCCAGTCCCGATAACGTCGCTGGAAGTGCCGGAAGTGGTAATCTCCTTCGCAATGTCGGCGCGAGCCTGTTCAACGGTATTCGTCCAGTGGATCTCAGTGCGCATGTCCCCGACGGCGTCCCGCACCTGAAGTGCAACGACCGGCAAAACCGTCAACGCAGCAATGGCGAGGGGAGATCGAATACTCTGTTCCGCTGCCCACGCCTCGATCAGCCGACCGAGCGCGAACGCCGGAAGCACTGCCAGAATAAGCATGACAGGGCTAAGATACCACCCATACAGATCAAGACGATAAACTGTATAAGCGGTGACGTAGCACACCGACCATATGCCAAAAGCCCCAAGAGAAGCGGGCCAGCGTCTGTTGCGGACGCCAAGGAACGCGACGATTACCAGTATCGAAAGTGCCGCAGACTTGTAATTAGCAAGGGCATCGACCATCCAGAACCGCGGCGCCTGGAGATCTTGGAGGTGCTTCGCCAGCATCGACTGTGGCACCGGGGAACCAAAATAGAACCCAGAAAAGGCAATCCACGGAACGAGAGGAGCAGCCAACCATAGCACCAAGGTCCGGAGCGCGGCGAAATTCCGACGCAGGAGCAAGTGAGCGGCGAGCGCAAAGGCGAGCGCGGCCCCATCAAGCCGAAGCAGGACTACCAAGCCTGCAAGGGCTCCGGCAATTGCCCAGCGGGAAGCCCCATACATCCAAAAAGTAGCGACAATCAACGCGAGGTAGGTGGCTGTCTCCATCCCGGAGATGTTCCAGAGCAGAAACGTCGAGGCAGAAACAAGAAGCGCGTAGCCAACAATGGCGGCAAGGCGGCTACGTGTCTCGGCTAGTAGCCAGAGAAAACAAAAGCTGCCCGCTAAGCCACTTGATAGAATATTCAGCCACAGGGCAGCCCGGGGTATTTCGACACCGGCCAGTCTGAAGAGTGCTAGAAGCATCGCGAAGAGAGGGGTGGAAGTCCCCAGCACCCTTTCCCCGATGTTGTACACAAAGCCGTGCCCCGCCGCCAAGTTCTGCGCGTACCGGTAAGTAATATACGCATCGTCGGTGTCGAGCGAAACTCGCGTTTTGATTACGGCAATCAAAAGAGCAACGCCAAGACCCAACACTACGGCAGTACCGTAGTCACTAACAGGGACTGGGCCACGACTCGAGCCCGACGCGACACTGGACATAAAGAGCCTCCCCCAAGAAGCGAGATCCGTACAGTCTGTGGCTGCCTAGAGCCTAGCGTTGCTAGGGCAACAGCCGAAAATCGTCGGCATTAATGATGCCCCATGGTCCCGTTTCCTGGTCGACGATGCGCACCGACGCCATTTGCCCGTGATATGGCCGCACATCAAACTGGACCGTCTTCATTGTATCCAAGTTCTCTCCTCGCATCGTCGCAACAACTTTCCCCTCCACCAGCAACTCCACACGCGTACCCGGAAGGTTGCCGCCGCCGATTCGGAAACACAGAGAGGAACCTCTCAAAACAAACGGCTGCGACGTGAGGGTACCCGTCGGCTCGTTGCCTTGGGCAGCCGGTCTCATCGAAGGCGACGATCTCTTTTCGAAGGTGCCAATGTAGTACTGGCCATGAGGCAAGGAAGGCAGCGTACCGCGGGCATAGGAGTTGTCGCCGAAGGTAGGCTGGTCATCGAATGCGGTACCGGTCTTAGTCCAGCCCGTAAGGTCACCTGTCTCAAAGTCGCCATTCAGGATGGACTCTCCCCTTTCACCTGAAAACAAGTCACTTCGGTCGCCGTGCAGCAGATACACTTGGAACCTTCGCGCCACCGGGCCATCCATGAACGCGGCCACACGAAGATCGGGTGAGGTCTCAACAAAGTAGCCATCGGGATAGGCGGCCCGCAGCGCATCTCCGAAGTCGAAGGCATACACATCCACAAACACGTCAGAAACCTGCCCAAAATAGGAGACAGTCCGCCCCTTTCTGATATAGTTGTCAAGATAATCGTATGAATTGATAAGGCCATCCGTATTTATAACCGTGCGTTCGGAAAAATATCCCAAGATCCCGGCGCTCCCAGCAGTTATTCGAACAGCCGGGGCCGTGTTCTCCTTAAGCCACAAAGCACCCTTATACAGCAGGTAGTTATAGTTTGGCTCGGAGGCCATGTTGCGGCTGATCGCGTAGCGTAGCGTAAAGGAGCAAATGGAAACGCCCAGGAGCACTGCAACAGCCAAGCCGAACTCCGCGGATCGTCTTTGGCGTACTGCTACAACAAGCGCTAATACTATTGTCAGCGCGACAACGCTGATTAAGAAATATGCACTCGCGTGAAAACGCCACAACAAAGCGAACAAGACGACAATAAATGCGTAACTCTCCCACTGATGGGACGTCCGCTCAGGTCGAGCACGAGCCAGCATCGACGTAAGACGGAAGCACGCAGCCAGAACCGCTACAATGGCTAGGATTAGGAACGAGCGGGAATAGCTCAAACGCTCGCTAAGTAGGAACGTGATAAGCGCGAAGCATGCGGGCCAATAGGCAGCAAGCGAGGTCCCGCAGCGAAATAAGGAAAAGAACAGAAAGAGAATAAACGCGGCGTGCAAATATGCGGGCGTGTAGTACCAACCGGTCTGAGCAAAGCCACCCTTGTACGCAATCACGTAGAAAAAATAGGTGCAGCAGAAGGCAAGCCAAAAGGGCGTGAGCCGAAGGTAGAGGGTAAGCTGCTGTCGAAGAACTCCGCTGGGACGCAGGAGTTTTGCAATGAGCCAAGTCACCGGGATGGACCAGATGCTCAGCAGTACAAGATAATTCTGCTGAGTTAGCGGCCAAAGGGCCGTCTTCAATGTCACCGACGCCCAGCTAGATCCCTGATGAAGCTGGTCAGCCAAGATCTGCTGTGAATAAAACCCCTTTGCTGCGCCGCTCACCTGCATCAAGCCACCAAAATAGAAGACGTTCAGCAGGAGGTAGCCGCCCGCAAGCGTGGCAGCCGGGATCAGATATGCGACGATTCGGCTCGCAGCAGCCATGCGGGCGAGTCGTCGAAGGCGCGCGAGAACTGCCACCGAAAGGATCGCCGCAAGAAATGCAGCATCGGTTCGAGCCAGGAAAGTGAGGCCCATGAAAAGCCCGAGCAATACACACTGCCTATGGGCCGGCCGCTCGGCAGCGCAGAAATCAAGCCAAACCCCGGCCAAGACGAACAGCAAGACGCAATAAAGCACGGTCTCAAGGCCGTTGACCATGGAGAGGACTGTGAAAGAGATCCACGCGACAGCCGCAGCGGCTGCGGCTACAGAGTTTGTGCCTCGATTGAACAGTGAGTACAACGCCGAGGCAGCGCCCCCGTACAGTAGCGCCTGCAAGGCGAGAATCGCTCGGAAGGGACCTTCCCCCCCCCCACCAAAAAGCAAGAAGATCGGCACCTCGAAAAGAAGCCACAGTGGGTGGTAGCCATTTGACCGATGGATTCCATCAAAAGTGGAGCCATGACCCATCGCGATGTTGAGGGCAGTTTTGTGATAGTAGAACGAGTCGTCTGGAATGAAATTGTTCAAGAGGAACTCTAAGGGAGCGCAGGCTAACAAAAAACCAATACACGCGGCAACCATGAAGAGAGCTAACTTGGTACGCATCTCGGCACTCTCCGGGGCTCTCGTTGCCAAATCACAGTTCGGTCTCAAGTTGTCCATCAGCAGGTTTCCAACGGATGAGTATATCACCGGCCCCCTCGTCGTGCGAGCGAGGCTGCTTTCTCGCTTTCTCCCGGGCCGGCCGTGTCCGTACCCAGGCCGGTGCGATCGCGGAGGAACCGTGCCGGACAGGCGAGGGGATCTGCGGCATTCCCGCCGGGCCCCCCACGCGCTCTTCGCTGTGCGTCTCGTCAGAGTCGAAGCCCAAGGCACGTCTGCCGGCCAGCTTCATCGCGTCTTCCATCAAGAAGCTACAGCATACGAGCACCCTTCACGGGCGAGGCACCAACTCGCCATTACGCAGCAACCGTTCCTCGATCTCTTGACCGGATCACGGACCGCAGTTCATGACGGCAGGTGATCTTACTTCTCCCACTACATCTGCGGGAATCGCGATCATGTGCGCGGTCCATAGTTCCACGCCTCTAAGGCAATACACTCCCTCCGGTGGTAGTCGAAGCCGGCTGCAAACTTGCCATCGGCCCCCAATGCGCGGACAGCCATGCGACCGCCCGTACCAATCCCACTATTGCTCCTCACTGTTCGAAGCTCAGCGCCAGGTTTCAGGACCACTGGGAGCGCAGATCAGAACACGCAACCGCCTTATCACTCTCTCGTCGTGCACCCCTCGGCGACCCATCCGACGGTTCCTGTTAACGCTCCGTATCACGTGCCGTCAGTGGAGCCGCCGTGACCATCATCGAGAAAACAACTCCGGTGAATGGAACGGCGGAAGTACTCCCGCAGTTCGCGGTAGTTACGGACCCCGACCTCATGGGGCACGCCGTTCACGCGCAGAAACGGAACCTCGCACGGGATCTCCCTCTGTCCCAGAAACCGGTAAACCCGTGCCACCGATCCGGGTAAATCGGAAGCTAGGTCCTCGTATTCGAGGTACATGTGCGGGTGGCTCGAAAACGCAGCTTCGAGCCACTGCACTTCCGCTGTCGTGCGGTCGGCGAACTCGCGGAATTCGGCGGGATCGACCGTTACCGGTTCATCATGCGCCGTCCGAAAAGCCTCACCGTCAGACAGGTAACGAATACCAGAGTCATCATCCAGCTGGGAAAGAAACGCGCGGGTAGCTCCACCGCGGGCAACGTCGAGATGCCAGACGTTCGAACGCATGCAACGTAGCCCACTTACGTAGACATCGAAGAGGTTGTGACGACGCAACAGGATGACAGGCAGTGTGTGGTCGCCTGTGAGCCACGGCCACAGGCGGTACTGGCAGTCGTTAGCACGTGCGTGATGCGCGAAAATCTTGAACCCGACGCACTGCTTTGGGCTCTGTTCCGGGTTCCACAAAACGGATTCACAGAACGCGATGGGGTCCTCGTCGATTTTGCAGCGCCGCTTCCGTACGGGCCACCGGCCTACCTCCGAATCGTGGAACAACTCGCCGTAGGCATCGATCTCAGGATGCATCGACAGCGCCTTGCAGAGCACGCTGGAGCCCGTGCGACCGTGGGTGGCGATCAGAAACCGCTGCACGCTCCATCTTACATTGCCGTGCGAACCAACAGACACTCTCTCTTCCGGTGTCAGTGGCTATCGCCGGCCAGCCCATTGACCATCTCGATAAAGCGGGCGCTGCCGTACATAACCAGCAACTGCTCTCCGGGCCAGTGCTGCGGCTCAACCGCGACCCGCGTCTGGTACACCTTCCGAAAGCTCTCGATTACGTCAGGGAAACTCTCATCCGTGAGAGTGACCCTGTGGTACTCACACCGCACAATCTCCTTGTAAGGCACCAGGAGCGCATAACATAACCGGGCGAGGCGAATCTGCTCGGTGGCAACAGGCAGCGGGTCGGCGAAATGTTCCAGACAGTTTGAGCAGAACACGGCGTCGTAAGGGGCCTCCAGTGGGTCACGCCCGGCGAGAACAAAGCGCAGTTGCGGGTACGCGCGGCCGGCCGCCGCGATGGCCCGTGCCGAGAAGTCGTATCCCGCCACCGTGGCCTGTGGGAAGGAAGAGGCGAGAACATCCGCACCATCGCCAAACGCGCAGCCCCAATCGAGAATGGACAGCGGCTGCGACATCAGTGAGCGGCGGACGGGCTCAGAGAAGGCCCCTATCATCCGTTCCATGAAGTGGCGCGTCTGTTCTCGGCCGTGATTGGCCTCCCATTTACCCCCGAAGTAGTCTTCCCACCATGCCAGACTGTTGTTCTCCAGATTCTCTGCCATACCATTCCACGCCTGTGGGACCAACTCCCAGTGTAGGACGGGCTGGGACGCACTGTCGCGGCTCGGCCTCAATACGGTTCGTTCGCCCTCGCGAACGTCGCAGTGTTCGCGCGATGGTCCGGTCGCCGCGTGCGGCCCTCAGAGTTGGTGGCCTAGCCTGGCCGTGGCTCCCGCCCGACTAGGACGACGGACAGAGATGCAGTCGACGGCCGAAGCGAACTAACCCCGCTGATCCTTCTCGCGGGCGCATGACTGAGTGGTTGCGAAAGAAAAAGGAGTAACCCTCGCAGGTGCAACAGCGCTTTGCCTGGATTGGTGCCGGTTTCCGCCTCACGTATCTGACGCAACGCTTTCCCGAGAGCCGGGAGTGGACTGGATTAGTGTCCTGAAGCGGTTATACAGATCGAGGTCCGGTTGCAGGGCCATTAGCACGGCTCGCCCAACGGAGTCAGATGGATTCAGCCAGGAGACATCCGTGGCCAGTTCCCTTGAGACGTTTTCTACGGGTAGAGCCGTGTTTGCCAGGGAGAGTCCATACGAGCTCAGCTTCTCCCGTAGTAATCGCACACTCGCCTCCAATTCCTCCACCAGCCCGACAAAAAAGAAATCGTCGAGCAGGGCCCGCGCCAAGGTGAGCCTGATTTCCTCGAAACCAGGGTAGACTACGCTTCGACTGTCCAACCAACGGTCTGACGCATTCAAGATCCCGTTGATGGTATCAAGCCAAGTTTCCTCGGTCAGGAAGTTGGTGACAAGCTGGCCTCGCCGATCTGCCTCGGATAAGTTGTCCTGCATCCAGGCAGCTATGTCGCGCAACGACATGTCTGCACAATTTGCGGGCAAGTACCGCTTTTGGCTATCAGGGAAAGAGTGATACCCTTTTTTGCTGAAAGTGAGCATGGACACGAACCGCTGTATCGGATCACGCAGGAACGCTACATACAACCCAAATCTGTCCCAGATAATGGGTGGGAAGAGCCGGACAAAATGGCTGGACAGCGAGACCATTTCCGGCTTGTCCAGAACCATTTGCAGTAGTTGATCGCGCGTTAAGCTACCGGTTCGGTTCCAAGGGTAGTAGTCGCAGTGCCGCTCCCCGAAGCTCATCCTAAGCAGTGATCGAAAAGAAGTACCGGCACACTTCGGAATATGCACATGCACCAACAAGGGGCGCAAGCCGTCCATGACGTGCTCCCGCGGCCGAAATACAAGGAGGGCTGTCTTACTCTTCCCATTTTCATGAAAGCGATGCTGAATAAGTGAATAGCCGATGCGCCTGAGCGTGCGAAAAAGATTCTCCGCCGCCGGGTGCTCAGGCGCGATCTCGATCAGCAACAGGGACGACACGCTCCTCAGTAAGTGAAGAACAGAAACGTGGCTGTTACCAAGGTCCGGGAAGCAGTGGAGCACAACGGCTTCGAACCGAGCTGGCTCCGCTTGTGCGCTACAGGCGGAGAGGCCCGGCTCGTTGCCAAGCGCACTGCACACCACCTGCTGCACTGGCACGTACCTTACTGAGGCGCCCGCCCTTGCCAGAACTGCGGACGGAGCACCGGGAGTGTCGCCCAATTCCAGGACTCTCAGGCCGCTCAGGTCCGCCCGCCTCAGCGCGCTCAACAGCAACAGCGCAATCTCACTCTCACACGGCGTGAAACGCTGCTCCGCAGCCGCTAGTGAGCGCGAAGCCGCCCGTCTCCGGCACACGAACATCTTTCGCAAAATGCTGTTCCCGCGCGCCCAGTTGCCGTCGTTCAATGCTTCCCAGTCATACACCCCGGGGTATTCGCCGCCCCAGTTGCCGAGACTCGAAGAAATGTCCTGGACCGAGAACCCACACCGGTCCATGACGTTGACGATCCACGCCAACGTCGGGCGGCAGCCAATACCCGAAAACGAACCCGCCGGGATATGCTCGGTGATCCGAGGGCATTGCGACCACGGCGAGTCCAGAACGGTGCTGTCCAACAGGATCGTGTCCGTGAGCCGGGCGCATTGAATCAGGAACGTCTCCGGTTCGGCAAGATGGTTCAACACGGCAAAGCACAGGACGGCATCAAACCTGCCCAGCGGTGCAGGATCCCAGTGATCGAGATCCATCACGGCAACCTCCCGGTCAGGGAACCTCTGTTTCAGAACCGAGGTGTAATCCTCACAAGCATCCACGCTGACCACGTGACACCCGATCTCTTTGAAAACCTCCCCGAGTTCCCCGGTCCCACAACCGGCTTCCAGAATCCGTCCGCCACGAAGCGTTTCAAGCTCGAAATGCGCGCGCAGATTGCTCATCTGTCGGAGGCGCGCCTCAACAAATGCAGGGCCGTCAAAAACGCAGAATTCCACCTGTCCACCAGACATCAGCAGATCTCCCGAGGCTTCAGAGCCTCAGAGTATCACAGTGAGCCACGCCTGGCCTTCGTCCGCCCCAGTCGCAAGATCTGGCTACGGCATCTGCGGCGGTCCACGCCGACGCACAACAAACTGGCTGGCCGCAGATACCGAAAATGGCGTCCCCACCAAGCGAACCGCTCGAAACATCCCCGTAACAGGGCGAGCGCGCAGGCACTTCGTCAGAGTTTTGCTCTGAATCCGTCGCTCGCCACGCAGTCGGCATCTCGCCTCGCCGGCAGGAGCCTCGCGCTGGGCCATCCAACGAGCCGGGCCCCTCGGCGTGGGACCCTCGTACCAGAGTGGATATACGAGCGGAGTTCCGTCGGACACCGGGAGAGGCAGCCCCATGTGGGCGACGGTCTCTGGAGCGGTCAACTGCTATTACTCAGCCGACGCAATCGGATAGAACCAAGCACCAGACGGTATGAAACAACAGCACAGCAGGTATAAGGGCCTGGTGCAGGAACTGGTGGAGGAACTGGTGGAGGAACTGGTGGAGGAACTGGTGGAGGAACTGGTGGAGGAACTTGACAGGAGTCTAATGGGCAGCTACACTTAGGCGTTCATCCATAATTACGAGCGCGGATTTGTCGAGTTTTCGCGCATTGACTGGGCTGTCATTGGTGGCGACGCTAGGATCGAGGACCGGCTCATCTTCATGATGCCCCGCATCTCCATTGTATTGTGCACATACAACCGCGCAGACATTCTGCCGAGGTGCCTGCTTGCGGCCACGAACCAGAGCTTGCTACCGTCCGAATATGATGTAGTCGTGGTCGACAACGCGTCGACCGACCACACCCGTGCCATTGTGGAACGGATCAGCGTAGCCTCCGCCGCAACGGTGCGGTACTTGTACCACCCCGTCAAGGGACTCTCCAATGCCCGCAACGCTGGCGCGCGCGCGGCGCTCGCCCCGGTAATTACGTATATCGACGACGATGCGATAGCGCACCCCTTGCTGCTCGATGAAATCGTGCGCACTTTTGACGCCCACCCCGATGCTGGAGCCGTGGGAGGGCGTATCGACCTGAGCCTGCCAAACTCGTTGCCGAAATGGTACTGTTGTTTTTTCGACGGCTATTACAGCAAGTTCGACCTCGGATTGCCCCTGACGACTAAAGTAACAGAGGTGTGGCAGTACCCGTACGGAGCCAACATCTCGTTTCGCAGAGCGGTTCTCGATGAGATTGGGTACTTCAATACGGCAATGGGTCGGATCGGGCGCGACAGCTCCGGCGGAGAGGAACTGGACGCTTGCTGCCGTCTTGCGAGACTGGGCTACGGCATCTGGTACAACCCCGCGGCAGTCGTGCAGCACATCATTCTTCCGTCGCGCTTGCACTGGAGCCATATCAGCAACACCGCACGAGCGGCCGGACGCAACTGGGCTTACTACGAGCTCGAACTGCTGAAGCACAAATGGACGATCCGCCCTGAGGTGGCGGAGTATCTGGCCACGTTGAAGCCGATGATTCTGGCGGCGGCGAGGCGGTCGGCGCAACAGTTCCGCATGTCCTACAGCCAACACATTTTCTACCGTTCGAAGATTCTTCGAAAACTGCGCTATCTCATGCAAGGCGCGCCGTCCCGAGGCCCAATGAACTCTTCCCTTGTGCCATCTGTTGGCTCCGCTGCCAATACATGACGCGGACGCCGGACAGCCTTGGGACCTGGGGGCGTGCGGCGGTTACGCGTCCCGACAACATACGATGTTCTGAAGTTCATGGGCAGACCATCATGAGCCACGCACGGGAAGGGAACGGGGACCAGGACCATAGAAGGGGTTGCCAAAGGCGGGGTTTTCAGGGAGACTCGGGAGTGGATCTGCGATAAGTTCCCTAGCATCATGACCTCTCACTCTGATCGTCGGGCCGTCCCGGATGATGAGAGCATCACGCCGGGTAAACGCGATCTGTCGCGGCGACCGGAGTGCCAATCGGCGCCTCTCGTGTCCCTCTCAACAGGCGTCGACCGACTCGTGCCGGACTCAAACGAGAAGGTTGTCGACTTCGAACCTCAGGCACTGACATATGAATTCGCCGGGCTGCCAGAGCCTTCGAACTCAGGAGTCCAGGCCTGTTTGGCGGGAATCGGAACGCCTGTTCCGGGACCACCGAGCCTACGTGGGCGGCTAGGCGCCTTGGCGATGCGCCTTATGGGTCGCGCGCTGTGGTGGTACACGCAGCAGGTGAGGAGTCTCGGTGTAGCCTTGGTGCGTCAGCAAACTCAGGACGAGCGACGCCTTGCCGCCCTGGCGCGCCAACAGGACGCCCTCAAACAGGAAGTTCAACAACTACACTCGCTGCTGCTAGCTTCACGTACTGAGTTTAACTTGCGGTGTAGTGAACTGGAATCCGCTCAGATTCTGACGCAATCAATGCAATTGGACCACGCGACATTAAGCGAGCTGTCAGAACTCTCCCAGCGAATCGTCGGGGTTTCCGAAGAGATGGGACGCCTCAGACAATCCGTGGAGTCCTTTTCGTCCGCTCTCGCAGCGATCCGGGCTTATAGTGACTCCGGAGGGCAAAAAGTCCTCAGTCAGTGAACCCGCCCCGCCGAGGTAAATGGAATGAAGCGGGGATGGGGGTGCGGGGCAAGGGGGCGGCGTTTGAGCCCTCTTGCCCCGCTCAGCGCTGTCGAGGCCAGCGGCGTCAGCCGCACTCCCCCGAACAAAGTAATCAGCGTACATATGGGTTAAGCAGGCCTCCCGCTGCTACGAGTGCCACGGGCCAACAGTCGATGTTTATTAGCAGTGTCTCGAGCAGCGGGAGCCGCTTTGTTTCCAGAACGACATGCTCAGATGCCGTCCGGAACCACCAGGACTCTACTATAAGCCTTTCGCGGGAACAGAGCGCCTGCCCCTATGAGGAGGTGACGAGATGAACGTTGACAGCACTGCCGAGCCCCGTTTTGCCGCGTATGTGGCTATAGACTGGGGCGACAGTAAACATGTCTGGTCGTTGCAGCCGGCCGACTCGGATCGGCGCGAGCGCGGCGCGATCGAGCATAGTCCGGAAGCGGTTGCGGCGTGGGCGGCCATGCTGAGCGCTCGCTTCGGCGGTCAGCCGGTCGCTCTCGCGCTGGAGCAATCGCGCGGCGCTCTGGTTTTCATGCTCGGCAAGTACGAACAACTGCACGTCTACCCAATTCACCCGCGCGCCGCCGCGCAGTTCCGCGCCGCACTGGTTCCTTCCGGCGCCAAAGACGACCCCGGAGATGCCGAGCTGCTGCTGGATCTTCTGGTGCATCATCGCGCCCGCCTGCGCCGTCTGCAGCCGGATACCGAACGGACCCGCCTGGTACAGCATCTGGTGGAGGGACGTCGCAAGCTGGTAAACGAGAGAACGCGGCAAACCAACCGGCTCACCGCGCAACTGAAGCTGTATTTTCCGCAGATGCTGGACTGGTTTGACGTGGTCGGCGCACCGTTGGTGGGCGCCGTGCTCAAGCGATGGCCCACCCTGGAGGCGCTACAGAAAGCGCGACCGGATACAGTACGCTCCTTCTTCACCGCCCACAACTGCCGCAGCCAGGAGTTGATCGAACAGCGGCTGGAGCAGATCCGCCAGGCGGTTCCCGCAGTTCGCGACAGGGCTCTGATCGAGGCCGCGCAGGCGATGACGAAAGTCCTGGTGGAGCTGATCGCAACCCTGCGCGAGGGTATCGCCAGTTTCGACCGGCAGATCGCGCAGGCTGTGGCGGCCCATCCCGACTTCGCCATCTTTGAGTCTTTTCCCGGTGCCGGCCCGGCCCTGGCGCCGCGACTGCTGGCCGCTTTCGGATCGCAAAGAGATCGGTATCGCAGCGCCGCCGATCTGCAGACGTTCAGCGGCATTGCTCCCGTCACCCAACGCAGCGGCAAGTCGCAATGGGTTCACGTTCGCTGGGCCTGTCCGCGCTTTCTCCGCCAGACCTTTCACGAATGGGCGGCTCACTCGGTCGGCTTCTGTGACTGGGCCCGCGCCTACTATCAGCAACAGCGCGATCGCGGGAACGACCACCACGCCGCCGTCCGGGCGCTCGCCTTCCGCTGGATCCGGGTCGCCTTTCGTTGCTGGAAGGACGCCGTCCCATATGATGACGCCCGTTACCTGCAGAGCCTGCGCCGGCGCGGTTCGCCGCTGATCGCCGCCCTCGCCAAACTCGAACTGCCGTAAACCGGGCCCTATGCTTGTCGGCAGAAAAACCTGGCTTCCCCCTTGACTGGAACAACTCAGATGACTGCTACTGGAACACAGTACATCATGCTGAACGACTCCGGGGTTACGTCTGGCCCGATTCGAGACGCATCAGGCACGTGCGAGCAATAGGCCGGGGGCGGCTGAACGTATTGGAAGAGGCCGCCGGTTAAGGATGAGGCCCCAGAGCGGCGCTGCCGCGGAGCAGGCACAAGCCACGGAGATTCACGCCGTTGGGCACGAGTCAGGCCCCCGACCACCGGAATCCTGACTCTTCCCTCCAAACGTGTCCGGTTCGACGGTACACTCGGAGATAGTGAGCCACCTGTAGATCCTTCGCGGTCGCATCTGAGCCGGGTTGCAGGGGGTAATCGCTGTCTCAGAACGGACTCAATGGCACTCCACTTCTTGCTGGCCCGCGAAAAGACAATTGGCTGCGACGCGTTTCGCGTTCTGAAGGCGTTCCAACCATAGCTGATCATGTGGGAACGCCGATGCGAAAGAGAATCCTGATCTGCACAAATGTATATCCACCCGACTTCATTGGCGGCGCGGAACTTGTCGCACACTATCAGGCCAAGGCTTTACAAAGGGCCGGCCATGAGGTCATCATCTACGCGGGCGATATTGCCGAGGGTCCACCGCGACACGAGTTGCGGCGTGATCTATATGATGGTCTTCCGGTTTACCGTGTCCACCTTGTCGGATCCGATTATCAACCTGACCACGTGAGTTTCTTCCACGCGGAGGTCGAGAAGCAATTCCGCAGTCTGCTGGAGGCACACGCCCCGGATGTAGTGCACATGCACAACATCATCGGACTCTCCACGGGGATCATCCACGCCGCCAAGCGCTTCGGCGCCAGAACCGTCCTGACGCTGCACGACTACTGGGGGTTCTGCTTCAAGAACACCATTATCAAGCGGCAGAACGAGATCTGCGCTGATTCCCACCAGTGTCATGAATGCATGCCTACCATCCATGATGGAGCGGACCGGAACATCCCCATCCGGATGCGGAACGACTACCTCAGGCTGGTGTTTGACGAGGCTGATTACCTGGTTTCGCCCAGTCTCTATTTGGCCCAACAGTTCGCCCGTGCGGGCTTTCCGGTGAGCAAGCTCCGCGTAGTCTGGAACGGGATAGACCTTGAACGCTTTTCGCGCGTGGAGAAGACGCCGCGCGATGGACGTGTACGGTTCACGTACATCGGCAACCTAGCCCCCCACAAGGGCGTCGGGACGCTGATCGAGGCTCTGCCGCTGCTTGGGGACCCGGGACGATTCCATATCAACGTCGTGGGCTCCGGCCACTTGACCGAAAGCCTCCGGGCACGAGCGCGACAGCTTGGACATGAGTCTTCCGTATCCTTCTTTGGCCAAGTGCAGAACGCGCGAATCGAAGACGTGTTCGCGGTTACGGATGTGCTGGTGTTGCCCTCGGTCTGGCCTGAAAATCAACCCGTTTCCGTGACCGAAGCCATGGCCACGAGGACGCCGGTGATCGCTTCGAGCTTGGGCGGAATGTCAGAATTAGTGGTGGACGGTCTGAGTGGCTCTCTTTTCGAAGCAGGCAACTGCCGGGACCTCGCTGCGAAAATGGCTCTATACTTGGACGCGCCTGAGCGGATAGATGCGTTCGGCGACCGTGGGTTCGAGCGTATCGCGGGAAACTCCTTCGACCAACAGATCCTGAAGCTGTTGCGCATTTATGACGCTCGCCTCGTCCAGACCACGCCGGCTGTGCTCGCCCCGCTGATCGTCTGTGCGGGCGAGCGTGTGGATCCTGTGTGTGGGGACGCACTCAGGGCGGTGCAGAGTGACACGGCGTTTCCGCACTGCCGCTTTGTGATGAGCGAGTGGCTCACCCGTTACCAGATCGAGCACGCTGCGGCGGTATGGGTAGTGGGAAAGTCGCCGTCCACTGAGTGCCTCCGGGTGGCGGAACGTGCCTCGATTCCTGTAATCACCCCGGAGGGGGAGGGGGAGGTCCCTGACCGGGCGACGCTGCAATGCACTTACCGTGATAGCGCGGGTGCCGTCGGGGCCCTGTTGAGGATCATATCCTTCGACAAGCGGGGTATACTGTGAGGCGGCGTCAGTCTCGACGAACTCTCGGCGTGGACTCGAGCATTCTCATCGCCCACTGCGGCGGGGCGCCCAACCGGAAAGGCGGCGGCTTGCCCACGAGAATAATGGAGGTGCAGTCAGTGTCATCGGCTCCTTCCGGCTTCAATATCGACGAAGTCATCGGACACATGACGGCTCAGGCTCTATCAAGCTCTGGTGCCTCGCCCACGGAGTTCTGTGCCCTTGATTCCGCACTCGACCAAGCTGCCGAGCGCGCTTGGGCGGTAGGCGACCTCCCTCCCAAGCCTGCTACGACTCGGGCCGCAATTGGGTTTGTGCTCGTGCGTGTCGTGCGGAGGATGCTCTTCTGGTTCATCCCCGAAGTGCGTGGGTTTCACGAGTCGGTCCTCGCTTCCCTCATTCAGGTGAGAGCCTCCCTGGGTCTGTTGGAGGGGCAGATTCAGCGCGAGTTGCAGGCGCGTATTGATGTGCAGCGCGCTCAGGAGAGGCTAGCTGCTTTGCAGGAACAAATCGGCCACTGGTTTCATGAGCTTGTTGAACAGAATCGCCAGGAACGTATCCGGTCCCATGACATCCTAGAGGAAGACGCGAACAGGATGGAGGCGATCCGGCAGCAGGTTGCCGAGCGACTTGATCGTATCGAAGGCGAGGTCTCTCGGCTTTCCGTGCGGGCCGATGTGCTCGCCAAGTTGCAGTTCGAGATTGAGCATCTGAGCATGCGAATTGACGGAGTGGGCGGAACGGGCTCCGTTGCTGGGTGGGAGGCGCCGGCGCGGGTTGCAGAGAAGCAACTGGAGGTAGTGGAGGAACTGCGTCAGCGCAAGCAGCCTGAAGAGCAGGCTCGTAAGGCTCTAGAGAGAAGGGCTGGTCTGGAATCCTCCTAACGTCTTGCTTTCCTTACAAGGTGTGAGAAACCTGCTCATGTCAAGTTGTGTTGCTGCATCGAAGCGTCGCCGATCGGCATGGCATGGCACCGGTCGCCGCGCCGGCATGTGTTTTCGCAATAGCGAAGCCGGGGGCTTTTGTATACCTACAGTCCAAGCACCCGCCTCCGTGATGGTGGTGGCGACAAGGGGCCGCGACGCCGTGGCGGAAAACGCGGCTCACGGACGATGCCCACCGGACAACGACCTAGCAGAATGCACGTACGTCCACAACTGCCTTGCGACCGGCTATCTACATCGAGAGGCCTCAGTGGGTCGGGAACACCGTAATCCGGCTCATCGTTTCGATTCCATGGTGCGTGAGCAATGAGGGTCGGGATTGCGACGGTCCAAGTACCCTTCACGACGGGCGGTGCTGAAGCTCATGCCCACTCACTCCGCCGGGAACTGGGCCTCCGCGGCTACCAGAGTGACATTCTCACCCTCCCATTCAAGTGGTATCCGGCGGAGAGCTTGGTGCATAGCATGATCATGGGCCGCCTCATGGATCTGAGTGAGAGTTATCGTGAACGCATTGACGTCCTGATCGCACTGAAATTCCCCGCATATTTCACTCGGCACGATCACAAGGTGGTTTGGCTGCTTCATCAACACCGCCAGGCATACGACCTTTGGGGGACTCAGTTTGGCGATATTCATAGGTGGCCTGAAGGTGAATGGCTGCGCAATATCATCCGCGAGCACGATGTCCGATATCTTTCCGAAGCGCGGCGAGTCTTCACGAACTCGCAAACGGTGAGTAACCGTCTGGAGCACTTTACCGGACTTGGCAGCACGCCCTTGTATCATCCCCCGCCTCATCACGAACTCTTGTACTGCAACAAATATGCGCCCTTCGTGTTCTGTCCTTCACGAATTGACAACATGAAGCGCCAGCGTCTTCTCGTGGAAGCAGCACGGTACCTGGAATCAGACATGAAGGTCGTTATTGCGGGCACGGGACTGCGAACGGAACTCGACCATCTGGAATCGTTGATCCGGGAACATGATCTCGAAGAGAGGGTTAGGCTCGCCGGGTTCATCAGCGATGAGGAGAAGCGAGCACTTTATGCCGACTGCTGCTGCACGTTCTTCGGCGGCTATGACGAGGACTACGGATACGTCCCTCTGGAAAGCTCGTACTCGCGCAAGCCTGTGGTCGTTTTTGACGACGCGGGTGGAGGCCGGGAGTTTGTCGAGGACGGCCGCAACGGATACGTCATTCCTGCCGATCCCGTCACTCTGGCCCGCAGGCTCGATCAACTATGCCTTGATCCGGGTCTTGCGGAGCGCATGGGAGCGCGAGGCTTCGATCAGGTGCAGGACCTGGCAATTAGCTGGGATCATGTGATCTCTTCGCTGTTGGGAGCTGCCGGTGTCTAAGCCAACATTGCTCTACGCAAGTCCGTTCCCACCCGTGAGGAGTGGCGTGGCAGACTATTCGGCAATGCTCGTCAGGGGCCTTTGCGAGCACTTCGACGTGACCGTGGTGATCGACGACTATGACTTGAGTGACACAGAGCTGCGCTCCGCTGTCCGTGCCGTTCGATTCAAGAGCGACGCAATCGATTGGGACAGGTACGACTTCAAGCTGTATAACATCGGCAATGAGCCCAGGTACCATGGATACATTTATGGGGCGTGTCTGGAGCATCCGGGCACGGTTATTCTGCATGATTTCGTGATCTATCACCTGGTGGTCGGCTGGTACATGAGCCGACCGGAGTTCTTGGACAAGATCGCCGAGATCGCCGGCCCCGATGGGCTTCGCATTATCGAGGGGTTCCGCAGCAAGAACCAGAATCTGCTCCAATGCGGGGCACCTCATCTACTACCGCTCACTGGAGAGCTGCTGGCTTCGGGGAACTCCATCCTATGCCATTCGAAGTACACGCTGGCACAATGTGCCAAGGCAGCGCCGAGTGCCCGCCTCGGTCACATAAGGCATGTATCAAGCCCCGCAACCGGGTCACGAGAGTTACGCGGCCGGCTCCTGGCGGCGTGTGACATTCCCGAGGATGCGCTGGTGGTCGGGTCGTTTGGTTTTGTGCATCCGACGAAGTTGAATCACGTCGTGTGCGAAGCAGTGCGGCGCCACAATCAACACTGCCACAGGAAGATCTACTATGTCATGGTTGGTGAGGGTGACTATGTCCGTAACCGTGTGAATGAGTTCATGCGGCTGACGGGTTTTGTGGATGGTCGTGAATTCGCTGAGTGGATTGCGGTCGTCGACCTAGTCGTCAATCTCCGCTTTCCCTCGAACGGTGAAACCTCGGGGGCTTTGATTCGCGCTCTTGCCGCCGGTAAACCGTGTATCGTGACAAATGACGCGTGGTTCAGTGAACTGGATGACGATATTGTCATTAAGATCGCGTTTCCGTGTGGCGAGGGAGCGATTGTCGGGCTAGAGGAAGCAATCGCATTATTTACTGAGATGCCGGAAATGTTTCGTCAAATGGGTCTTCGCGCCAAAGCTGTCATAGAGCGGGACCATAAGGTGGATAGGGTGTGCCGGGATATTGTCAAGTTTTTGGATCGGAGCAGGATAGACCCGCCGCATTTACCGGCTGCATGACTTCACCAGATCCCACGCACCCGCACCGGGCCAATATTATTGCGTCCCCGGAAAGGTCAACAGCGCCGACAGACTCTATCTGGTGATCGAGTCCATCAGGCCGGATACCAGGCACGGCCCGGTGTTCCACACTCCCTGCTCCTTCTGACAGCGCCAAAGGACGGTCCATGGCCTGATCGTCAGTGGCCGGAAACAGCTTCTCGGTCGTTGACCGACCACCAGGTCAGTCGGTCTGGCGTCTGGCACGGAATTCTAGCCCGAAAATCTCAGAGGCCCACTGGCAAAACGCCGCTCCGTATGGCATAAACATATCTGCGAGAAGATGTCTCAGCCGCAAGGAGCGGCGCGTTTGCTATGACAGAGTGTACCCAATCCGGTTTCGAGTTCCACGCCCATTTTTCACGGCGGGTGGAGGCCGGTTTTGACGGCGGGGCCGTGACCAGCGATGCCGGTTCCCTGCTGCTGCGGGAGACCGACCGGCGATTGAACCTGCTGCCGCGGCACTCGCTGGAGGAGATGGTGTCGCAGCGGGTCTGCGGGCTGGCGCTGGGCTACGAGGATCTCAATGATCGCGAGCAGTTGCGCGACGATCCGCTGCTGAAGGTGCTGGCCGGCAAGAGCGATCTGGAGGAGCCGCTGGCGGGCAAGAGCACGCTCAACCGGATGGAGCTGAGCACCGGCCAGCCCGACCGCTATAAGAAGATCACGTACTGGAAGGACGCCATCGACGCTCTGCTGGTGGACGTGTTTCTGGAAGCTTTCGAGCAGGCGCCGGAGCAGATCGTGCTGGATCTGGACACCACCGACGTGGAGTTGCACGGCGGTCAGGAGGGCCGGTTCTTCCACGGCTATTACGACGAGTATTGCTATCTGCCGCTGTACGTCCGCTGTGGCGAGCACCTGCTGTGCGTGCGGCTGAAGGAGGCCGACCGGGATGCGGCGGCGGGCAGTCTGGCGGAGGTGCGGCGGATGGTGCAACAGATCCGGGAGCGCTGGCCGGAGGTGCGGATTGTTCTGCGCGGCGACAGCGGCTTCTGCCGCGACGAGTTGATGGACTGGTGCGAACGGCAGCATAACATCGATTACGTTTTCGGGGTGGCGCGCAACGAGCGGCTGCGCAGACTCATCGCTGTGCAACTGGCCGAGGCGAAGGCCGAACGGGAGCGGACGGGCCGGATGGCGCGCGTGTTTACGGAGTTCCCGCACACCACCACCACGGGCTCCTGGAGCCGGGTGCGGCGAGTGGTGGCCAAGGCCGAACAGTTGGAGGGCAAGGAGAATCCGCGCTTTGTGGTGACCTCGCTGAGCGCCGGGCAGTGGCCGGCGCAGTAGTTGTACGAGGAGTTCTACTGCGCGCGCGGCGACATGGAGAACCGCATCACTAGGCGCTCCCCGCTGGGGATCGCCGGATCGATTTGCAACTCACCGTCTGTAGTCAGGACCGGGACCAGGCGAAGGCTCCCAGCCGTCGCTGTCGGAATTGCTGATGGGTGCACGGCGCTCTGGGCGGGCACGCGCACCGGTCGGTGTTCGCGAACCCAGTGCCCGCGTGCTGCCAGACGGAACAGCGCCGGCAGGAACGGTTCCAGCACACCGTGGAGAGCCATAGCGCCGGACACGACCTCATTGCGCAACGCGACGTATAGGCAACAGCCGGCGAACACGGGCTTCCTTGGCGTCGAGGATTCTCGTATCTGGTGGATCGCCTCAGCGAGCACGTGCGGAACCAACTCCGCGTTGAAGCTCGGTTCATTGAATGACGGGACGTCAGAAGCGCCGAGATTCCTGAGATAGTAGCGGTCCAGACCCGCGCCAAGATCCGTGCGAAGTGCTCGTACCACCAGCACCGATTCCAGCACAGCTACGTACGACCCAGCTTCAGGCATAGCCGGGTTCTCAGAGAGCTCTTCGCACGCTCCCGGACATAACGCGACAGGAAGATCCATTCAGCCCGCGACCAGAACTGTCTCTGCTGCCATTTAATTCGAATGGCTGCGAGCGACTCGGTTGGAGTCTCCTGTAGCCTGGCCACATCCAGACGGAAGTCGAGGCGTGTCCGGCGTCAACTACTCTTCCCGGTCGGCGACAACCATTTCTCCCGACCGACGACAACTACAAGCTTTACTCCGCCGTACCCGAGGGTTACGCTGTTGTTGGCCGGAGCAGAGGATAAGGCTCTGCAAGGATGCAACCTGAGCGCTGACTCCGGGGCCAAACCAGGGCGGGGCCCGGCGTCAGCCGCCCCGCCGGTTTTGCCTTGCCCACCTGGGATGGCATCGGCGCGGTAAATCCCGGAGGTTTGGAGGCGGAGCCTCCAACTCAATGATGACCCTTTCCTTTTTGAACGTCGTCGCGATCACAAGCCCTCCTCGGCCTTTTTCTTCTTCGCTTCTTCCACCCGGTAGCTGGCGATATTCAGTTCGAGGATGACGCTGTGGTGAACCAGCCGGTCGATGGCCGCCGCGGTGGTCATCGGATCGCGGAAGATCGCTTCCCATTTCGAGAACGGCAGGTTCGACGAGATCAGCAAGCTGCCTCGCTCGTAGCGTTCCGCCAGCAGCGTGAACAACACCTCCATCTCCTCCCGGCTCTGCTGAAGGTAGCCGAGGTCGTCGATAAATGTTCAGCTGAACATTGTGGACGACTTCGGAATGCGCAAGCTGCCGCTGACGGCGGCCGAGGATCTCCTCGAAATCATCATGCGCCGCTACGAGCGCGCCAGCACATTGTTAACTTCAAACAGACCCGTAGAAGACTGGGGCAAGCTGCTGGGGGACGTGGCGGCGGTGAGCGCCATGCTCGACCGGCTGCTTCATCACGGGCATGTCCTCAAGTGCGGTCCACGGAGCTGGCGCACCAAAACTGTTGCGGCTTCGGCAGGGCAGGAGAGCTGAGCGATGCACTCACAGATCACCGAACGCCAACAGCGCCACGGAAAAGCATCCGCCGCGCACGGCGGAAAAATGTTGCCGAGTAACCCGGCGGCGGGGTACAACTAACAGTGTCCTGCAGTGCCGTTCCGTTGGCCGGTTTTGAAGTGTCCATCATTGGCCGGTTTTCAGACGTCCACCGAGGAATTCCAGAAGGATCCCGGCCACGTCCGAGGTGGAAACGTCCTCGCCGCCGTCACTGGAGATGAGCTCTTTGGCCCGTTCCAGGAACTCGCGGAACGAATCGGGGATTCGGATGGAAATTGTCTGCTTCTGAGCTTTTCGATGCATAGCCTCCTCCAGATTCATCCGACTGGATCGTTCCACCGGTAGTCGTACATCATCAGCGTCAACACCAACGATGGGCAGCCGTGGATGCAGGTCCCTTTGACGCGGACGGTGCACCCGCGCGTGCACAATGCCGGGCCGGCCTCGGCCCCCCCGTCGGCAGCCCTGATCACGTCCTGCGGCGTGCAGTCGTGCCGATGCAGGAACTCGGTGATGCTCAGGCAACCCGCATGGTCCGTTGTCACGTCAGTCCCCGCTTTCTGTACGCGGAGTGACTGGGGTTCATCCAGATCGGCCACCCGGAAAAGACCCGGAAAAGACTGATTGCGGCGCTCTCGCAAACTCGTGTATCCTACTTGAGATCATGGGATTGGTGTCGCTGGGCTCCTTCTAATACATAAGCCACCGCGAAGGGGTGCCGTGACAGCAGGCAGTAAGAAATATCGCCCGCCCCGCGGATGTGAGCACATGCAGCTCGTTGTGATTCCCGAGAACTACGCAGATCTGGAGGTGGTGCCGATCTGCATCAGCGACACGGATTCGAAGGGGAGACCTGTCTCCTCTGCCTGGCTTCAGGCGGTTCCACCGGTTGCCGATCCGCTGAGACGACTTGCCAAGACGGTCCTCGGAGATGTGTGGCGGGTGTCCGAGCTGGCACAGGATTCCGTCCATCAATTGTCAGCGCGGCATGGGGACAAGGTTGGCCCGGCCCCGAGCCGCGCCATCTACGTGGATGCCTCTTTCCGGGCGTCAGACATGGCTGCGGGCGGGCGCCGGGCCAGAGTCGGGCTGGACGTGGAGTTGAAAGATCACGTTTTCGCCAGTATCCGGGAGCCACACTGTTTCGCCACAGCCTTTGAGGACAAGGAGTTCTTTCAACGCCTCGAAGAACGCCTCAAAATGCTGGGGCTGAAGGACATCCAGACACTGCTCAACCTGTACCTCTCCGAATCCGAAGATCAGATACCCACCATCTTTGCCGTGAAGGCCAACAGCGCCGATCGGAACACCCTTTCGCAGCGATTCTATCGGGGGCTTCGGAAGGCCCTCAAACTCCTGTGATCTCGGCCCGCGCAATGGCATAATGTCATGGACCAATGCCGGAAAACCAATGGGGGCCGAGTGCAGAGGACCTTAAGCGGGTCCTCCAAGAGGCGGTACTCCGCAACTATCCGAATCCTGACCGTATCGGTTGCCCTGGCGCCGGTGCCATAAGAGAACTGGCGCGGGTGGCACGGCCCTTTGAGGATACGCACTGGGAGCACGTGTCGCACTGTTCGCCGTGCTACCGGGAATTCCTCGAATACCGCACGCTGGCGCTGGATGTCCGAAAGCGGCGCCGGACACTACGCGTCGGCCTTGCGGCGGTGGCAGCCGTCGTTTTGATCGGGGTCAGCGTTTACGCGATCCTCCAGGTTGGGCAACGCGAAGCAGCTCCGAGGCTTCCGGCATCGGCGCAGTCAAAACGAGAATCTCCTCAATTGCAGGCGGAAGTCCGGACGCCTCGGAGCGCCATCCTTAACTTCGAGAACGAGTCCGCCACCAGGGGCGTCGAGGTGCCATCCAGACGGATCGGCTCTGACATCCAACACGTGCCCCGCGATATATCCCAGCTCATCATATATCTGCCGCTCTTTAGCGAACCCGGAAAGTACGAAGTGCGTTTGCTCAGAAGTAGTGACGACACGAATCCACTGGCGACGTTCACCGGAACGGCTCAGATTGAGGACGGGCTCACCGTGGTCAAGCTGGCTCCCGATCTCTCCCACTTCCAGGCAGGCACGTACACGATTGCGTTTCGTCGAGACGGAGGAGAGTGGCGATTCAGTCGAGTCGTTCTCGGCTGATCACGGATTGCAGGTTGTGCGTCGCGGACAGCACTCGGCCCACTTTTTGCCCTTTTCTGCGGTCGTTGTTAGGCCCAACTCTTGTCCGGCGGTTTTCTCCTCGTGACTCCCGAGGACTCCACTCGTATCATTGCTCTCCGGTCTCGGACGTGGCTTGTAAGAAGGGGTAGCGGGGGTAATCTGATGCTGGGATGGCATGCTGTACTGCTGCTTGGGTGAGCCGTTGTTCCCAAGTATTTGCCAGCCGCCGCAGGTCGCGGAGCCGAACGCAGGAAAGGCGCGTCTGGCCATGTTGGTCAGTCTCCTTGATGCCTACACCAATTTTCGTTCTGCCCCTGAAGAGTGAGAACAAGCCATCGGGAAACTCGTACACACCGTCTAGGTATTCTGGGATTGTGACGGCTGCCTGCAATCGCTGCTCATCGAGCACCAGCCTTCTCTTTCGTCTTCGCGTGATTGCCGCGATCTGCTCGTCGGTCACTGGGTCGAGTCCATGGACGATGCCGATGCCGTGGCGGGCGAGCCACTCGACGCGCAATGGCCGCAGCAACCGGAAGAACTCGCATGGTGCTGTGGCGACGCTCGTGAGCAACTCCGGGAGCTGCTCGTGATGTATCGCAAACAAGGTGTCGTGGTGCGTCGCGCCGTTCTGATCACGCCACGTCCGGTGGAGGTCCATAATGCCGGAGCGGGTTCCCACTTGGAACGTGTAGTGCTCGTCGGAGGACTTCGCGAGCAGAACGATCTTGTCCTTACCCTGTTGGAGGACGAAGTCGCCGACTTCAATGCCCTTCGCGCCGTACGAAAGCGTTCGAGCTTCCCCCATATGCCTTATTGTCGCAGGCCGGCGACTTGTCGAGCCGCGTGATCGCTTCTTGATCGTGGTTTAGTCGCGTGTTTTCGGGGTTGCGGCACTTTGGGGTCCGCTTCGTTTGTGTTGGAGTGTTCGGGTGACGCTACACATTCAGGTTGCTCAAGCGGCGCTGTGACTGTGGACACCTCTGAGTCCGGGATCCGTCGGTAGACGCACTCGGCTTGCCGCGCGGAGGCGATGAACGGGGGCCGAGGAGATGGTCGGCGGTTTCATCCGTTGGGTGCGGAATTGCTATTGAGATGAGCCTCCCCTCCAAACCCCGACGATCTCCGGCCGAAGGCGAGTTCTTGTTCGAGCTGGATCCCGAACCACTGGAGGAAGCGGTCACCGCTTACGGGGGCATCCCGTTGTTCCTGCGCGCCGCGCGATCTCTGGATGTCGGAGGTCTGAGCAATCGCCATTTACGTCTGAAACAGCGGCAGCGCGGCTTCGACGAAGCCAGTTATATCGAGAGTTTTCTGGTGCTCAACGCGTTAGGCGGAGAATGCCTGGAAGATTTCGAGCGGCTGCGCGAAGACGAAGGACTGCGCGAGATGCTCGGTCACGAAGTGCCGTCGCCGGAAGCGGCACGGAAGTTTCTGTATCAGTTTCACGACGAGGAGAAACTGCGGCAGGCGCAGAGCGAGCTGCCGGCCGGACAGGTGAGTTATATCCCCGACGAGAGTGCGCCCCTGCGGGGTTTGGCGCAGGTGAATCGGGATGTGGTGCAGGAGATCGGACGGCGCTACGCCGATCAGAAGATCGCCACCATCGACGTGGACGCGACCATCATCGAGAGCTGGAGGAAGGAGGCGCGGCCGACATATCAGGGGGGCCGGGGCTATCAGCCGGTTTTGGCGCTGTGGGCGGAGACAGACCTGGTAGTCGCCGACGAGTTTCGCGACGGCAACGTGCCGGCGCACGCGGCGCTGCTGCCCGTCACGCAGCGGGCGTTTCAGGCGCTGCCGGCGACGGTGAACGAGTACTTCTTTCGCGGGGACTCGGCATGCTGGGATCGGCAACTGGTGAACTGGCTGCGGGACGAACAGCGCAGCGAGGGGCCGCGCGGGCGCATCACGTTCGCGGTCAGCGTGCGCATGAGCGGCAAACTGAAGCAGCACATTCTGCGCCTGCCGAAGGACGGCTGGAAGCCGTATCGCAGCGATAGCGAGACGGAGTCGGAGTGTGCCGACATTCTGAATTACTGGCCGGAGGAGGAAGACCGTCCGGAAGGCGCCGGGCCGCTGCGCTATGTGGCCATTCGCATTCGCAAACGGCAGGGCGAGTTGTTTGACGACGGCAGCGAGGCGAAGTATTTCGCCGTGGCCGGCAACGAGTGGGAGTGGGGAGCGAAGAAGCTGCTGGAGTGGCATCGCGAAAAGGCGGGTTCCATCGAGGCCGTGCACGACGTGTTGAAGAACGAACTGGCCGGCGGGGTCACGCCGTGCGCGCGCTTCGGAGCCAACGCGGGGTGGCTGCGGCTGGCCCTGCTCACGCACAATGTGCTCACCGCGCTGAAGCGCATCGGGCTGCCGGAGCCGTGGCTGCGGGCGAGGCCGAAGCGGCTGCGGTTTCAGATTTTCTGTTCGCCGGGCCGACTGGTCCGTCACGCCCGCCGGGTGCTGCTGCGCGTGCGTCGCTGGCGAGAGCAACTGGCGGAGTGGATCGAGGTCTGGCGTTTGCTGCCGGTGGGTGCGTAGTTCTTACGGACGGATTATCGGAGGCATTTTCCGGAAATAACCGAAGTGTCTGCCAACGACTGCTCACTGACCGCAGCAGCGTCGGCCCGCCCTTCACAAACCGGGCGCGACCGCACTCGCCCGTGACCTGACCGACGTTCCAGCACCGCCACCGCACTTTGAGCCTCCGTTTCTTCCCGGGCCCCGCTGGCTCAACCCACTCACGGTGGCTACGGACGGATTACGGTCTGAGTACCTCCAGAGCTTTGTCTGCCTGGTCGTCGACGCCGGCAGCAAGCGCTTCTGGTAAGATCTCGACGGGCACATCCGGCTCAACGCCCTTCCCCTCGATGTATTCTCCCCGCCATGTGTACCATCCGGCCACCGGCATGCGCAGCCGGTATCCGTCCGCGAGCTTGAAATTCGCAGCTCCGAGAACTTCACCGGCAGTTTTCGCGCCGACAATAATCGCAAGCCCGTGTTCTTTCGCAAAACTGGCCACCATTTCGGCGGCGCTGCGCGAATGCTCATTGATGAGCAGTGCTATCCGCCCGTGGAAGGGCTGCGGTCCGAGCCCTTCAGTGACGAGCACCATCGAGCGGTCCTTCTGCAGGAATTTGAAGCGAAGGGCCATCGTGAGCAACGCCAGCTTCGACGAGGGTATTCTAGCGATGTGAACGAGCTTCTCTTTCTGGTATCCCGTCTGGAGGCGCCGTCGCGTGAGGCTGTGGCCGATTTCCAGTTTCCCGGCACAGAGATAACTCATCAGACGAAGCGATCCCAGGCCGCCGCCCATGTTGCCACGGAGATCCACAATCAGGCGCTTGGCACCGTGATCTTTCAATTCGCGCACCGCAAGATCGAGGGCCCTGGCGAAGTCCCGCCCCACGGCTCCGGGGAATGTGGCGACCTTGAGGTATCCGACATCGGTGGCCCACATACGATGCGACAGGCTTCGTGGCTCAACCATTGGTGGTCGGCCCTTTGCCGCCCGGTTGGGCACTTCCACCGACACTCGCCGCCTCGCGCCTGCCAGTGTCCCGACCTCCAACTCGTGCATGCCGCCAATGCGGAAACCAGGCTGGGAGGGTGGCGCGACGGGATTGGCGTCCGCCACAAGAAGTAGCTCACCCGGCCGAATGCCGCTACGGAAGGCTGGTCCGTCCTCCACCACATCGAGAAACATCCAGCGAGGTCCCTGCCCTGTGTTGACCGCCTGCAACGTGGCGTTGATGGCGTGTGGCGGTGGGACCTTTGCGCCGCGTTGATGGAAGAAGGCAGTGTGGCTGCTTCCGAGAGCGGTAAGCAATCGCTCCACGCCGCGTTCAAACTCCTCCGCGTCCTCGGTTTTCACGAGATCCGGCGTCCGTTCCTCGACCAGTGCTATCCACTTCGTGTAGTCCTGATTCGGATTCGTAACGTTGATGTGCCGCTCGGGGACGAGCTTCTTAATGCTGTTGAGGATCTTGGTGCGGTCAGTTTCTGTGAGTGGCATATGCGAGTTTGTCCTGTTTCCCGGTGATCATAATGGGACGGTCTCCGGCGCCATCCAGGATGAAGGCGGCCCAGTAAAGCGGAACCGCCCTTTTGCCGAAGGTCTGGATCATGTCCCGTTTGGCTGCCGTTAGCGCCTCGGCAGCGGTCGTGTTTTCTTCCAAATGGGCGTAGAACCTCTTTATGAGGTACAGCGAGAATGTGTCATCCATGCTCCAGAGTGTGGAGACGGCAGCTCTGGCACCCGCGAGAAGGAACGCGTTCGAGAGATTTGCGACGCCTTCCTCGCCCTGCAACCTTCCCACTGCGGTGTCACAAGCCGATAAGACAACGAGGTCTGCATTCGTGTGCATCCGAGCGATCTCCCCGACACGGAGGATGCCGTCTTCGCCCTGTTTTGGGTCGCTAAGAAAAATCAACGCCGCCCGCTCCGGGTGTTTTTCGTTGGCGAAGCCATGTACTGCCAGGTGGATGATTCTGCGGTCATCCAGTTGAGCTCGTTTGAATGCAGCTTCGGTCGCTGCCGGTCCCATCAACAAAGTGTTCCCGGCTGAGTGGACTGCTGCGTCGACCGCGAGAATCTCGTCCTTCGACCCTGGCAGATTCCCCAATGGTGCGCCCGCGAAACCCTCCGTCGTTGCCATCTTGACGAGTGTGGGGTCCTGATTGTATGGCACGCCGCCTACTCCGAGGAACGTTCCTTTGGCAAGCGTGAGAGCAGGCATTGCGTTGATCATGTAGAGCGCACTGGAGGACGGGGCGTAGCTGATCGTATGCGTATTCACCAGATACCTTCCGCTGGTGTCGGTCAGCGTCTCGAATGGGAGCAGATGCAAGCGGCCGTCTGGAACAACGACAAGGCGATGGTCGCGGCGCGATTCCGGTATCGCGCCCAGCAATACGGAGTAAAGCCGCTCTGCTTCCTCCTCCGAAGTGCGGCCGGCCTTCAGGGTCGCCAGATAGCCCACAACGAGGGTCTCAATCTCGTCGCGGCCGGCTAGCGGGACGATGTGCGCCCCGTCACGGCTGATCACAAGGCAATAAGATCGTGGTTCGGCCAAAACATACTCAAGGAGCAGTTCGGTTGGTTTGAGCATGGCGCGCACCCGCGCCAAAGGAACCGTTGCGAACGGGTGGGCTTGCCATCCTGGTGGCGAGCTCGAAACCAACCAGCGAGCCTGCTCGGCGAGAAACATCTGATCCCTGAGTCGCCGTACCTCGACACTGGATCTGGCTTTCGTCAGAGCAAGGTTCAGACGTCCGATCCTGTGATCGATGTCCTCATCCTGTTTGGAATCGTGAGTGCGCCCACTCATCAGGAGACCGGTGAGCACTCGCCCGCGAGCCCGTTCAAGCACGGAGTAGGCCTTTGCCGTCTCTCGCAAGTGATCCGCCAGCAGGGAAAAATGCTCCGTGTAGATCTCGCTCATTGCCGTGATTAGGCCGGTTTGCACTTCGACGGCGCTGACATTACCGATCATCGTGTCAACGAAGTATTCCGCGCGGTCATAGGCGGCGTCGGCTTCCTGATACTTGCCCTGAGCGACCTCCAGTTGTGCGAGGGCTCGCAGCCGCTGAGGCAACAGAAACGTGTCGCCGCTGGCTTGCGTCGATTCCGCGGCTGCCGCCGCCATCACCTCCGCTTCGGGGAGATCACCCGCGTCGCGATGAACGTCGGCGAGATCAAACTGAGCCTCTGCGCGGAGGCGCACGAATCCGCCATCGTCGGCGAGTGAAATAGCGTCCTGCAACTGTCGGATCGCTTCCGGGTAGTGCTTCTTCGCGGTCGCGATCGCGGAAGAGGTGATCAGAGCCTGCGCCTCCTTCACATTCTTCTTGCGGGCGTGGGCTTCGGCGACAATTTCGGCTGCGAGGTGCTCCGCGTCGTCGAGCTTGCCCAGGTCTTTCAATGCCTGCAACCGCCCCTCGTGAACGAGGAACTGATAGCCAGCGTCGGGATTAGCATCAGCGATTTTGAGTGCCTTATCGAAGTAGCTGAGCGCGTCGTCATACGAGCGCATGAGCACCATGCCGGTACCGACCGCAGCGAGATAGCGAATCTGTGCCCCGGCGTCGTGGAGAGTTGCGGCGCCAATAAGAGCACCGCCCACCATCCGGCGGGCAGTCTGTGCGTCGCCTTGCAGGAAAGCCGCGAACCCAATCTCACCAGAGGCCCGGTTCTCCCACTTCTTGTCGCCGAGCGCTTTCGCCACAGCAAGAGCTGCTTCCCAGTCGTGCCGCATGGGCTCAGCGTCGATCTCGCCGTCAATGTCGCCACGTACCTCGAGGCAAAAGAGCCGGAGCCGTGAGTCGGATTGCAGGAGTGGATTCGTTTCGAGCAGTTCACCCAGTTCTGCGGAAGCCTCCGGCAGATTCCGTTGTTCCATCGTCGACCGAATGACGCCGAGATGCGAGTAGAGTGCGTTCCGCTGGTCGCCACGGGCAGTGAAGAGCCTCTCCGTTTCGATAAACAGTGGGGCGGCGTCCGACCAGTTGTACAGGTCGGCAAGACGCAGCGCCTTTGTCAGGAGCGCATCGGGGTCATCGGGAGGCCGTGAGACGGCAATGCTGGCCAAAACCAGCGAAAGGAAGAGGAATGCAGGGTACCGCACTGAGGACATACCGCAACCGCTCGCACGATTGTAGCGCGCTAGGCGGACAGGATGTTTCCGCCTGCCTGTTGCATAATGCTTACAGACGCAGGGCTCTGCCTACGTTATGCAACACTCGGCGAAATCAGATCGCGTTTTGTCGCTCGCCAGGCAATTCCCAATCGTCCGCCCGCGCGATGTCGAAAACATCGGGGTTCCAAGAGAATACCTGCTTCGACTGCGCCGCGCCGGACAGTTGGAGCGAGTTGGTCGAGGGCTGTATCGCCTTCCGAACTCGCCCATCACGGCACACCACAGTTTCGCTCAGGTCGCCAGCCGCGCGCCTAAGAGCGTGATCTGCCTTCTTTCCGCTCTCGCCTTTCACGAAGTCGGTACCCAGAACCCATTCGAGGTTTGGATCGCCGTTCCAAGGGGATCGAGACACCCGAAACCCGGCGGCCCGCCGCTCCGAGTGATGACGCTATCCAGAGCCGCGTATTCGGAGGGAATTGAGGAACACATGATCGAAGGCATTGCAGTCCGCATCTACGGAGTAGCGAAGACTGTTGTGGACTGCTTCCGATTCCGCCAGAAGATCGGCCTCGATGTTGCTCTGGAGGCGCTCCGCGACAGCATCCGTTCCAGGAAAACCACAATCAACGAGATCCATCGCTTCGCAAAACTGGCAGGACTCGAGCGCGTCATGCGTCCTTACCTTGAGGCCCTATGAAGTCCGCAAGGAGGAACGTCGCCGCATCCGTTCGCCCGACTTCTAAGTCTCTCCAGGGAGCGGGTCGAGGACTTCAAGCTCACGCTGGCGAACTATGTGATCGAGCGATTTCTTTATCGCCTTGGACAGTCCCCGCTACGCGACCGGTTCGTACTCAAAGGAGCCTTCCTGTTTCGCGTCTGGCTGGATCGCCTGTTCGTGACTTCGTGGCCATCGAGTTCGCGCTCAGGAGTGTTCATGCCGTCAGGAGCGGCTTCAGCCGTTGTCGAATGGCCGCTGTCGAAACCGGGCCGAAGTAACGGCTGTCAAAGCTGCGCGGATGATAAGAGGAGGCCACCCAGACGGTCTCCGGGGCCACGATATAGCGCCCGAAGGGCCAGGCTTCGAGAGGCCGGCCTTTGGTGTCCTTCGAGAGCGGGGCCGTGTTGGGCAGGAGCACTCCATTGACAGACATTCCGCGCGCAGACAGTACAACCATGTCGCCTGATCTGGCGACAACCGGTTTCAACAGAGGGGCCGCGCCGTCGTGGCAGACGCCCGGATCGCGGTACCTGCGGACGATGGCCAGCGTTGCGAAGGGTTCCGCCGGACAGAACTCGACGAGATTCGCGTCGCCGTCAGCGGTCGCGATATAGAGACCCACAGGCAGTGACGGCGACGTGTTGAAGCGCAGTCCGAGGAAATCGCAGAGTTGAAATGCCCCGACAGAGACGCCGAGGGCAACCAGGGCAATGCGGCGGACCACGACGAGACGATTGTTCCTGAGCCTATCCAACAGGCCAGCCGTCATGATCGATTGCTCCGTTCTGAAGATCCGGGACTACAGGCTCCTCGGGAGCTGCGGTTGTGGTGCCCTTTACGGTGGTCGCGCGCGGTGGGGCTACGAGGTGGCAGCTCCGAACGACAACTTCGTGGACGGCTCGTTGCACTCCGTCGCCTTTTGGAGTGAACTGGCGCTGCTCGATGGTGCCCTCGACAAAGATGTTGTCGCCCTTGTCAAACGTCATGGCGACGCGAGACAGATCGCCGTAGAAGGACAGGTTGTGCCAGTTGGTGTGTTGCTGCGGTTTGCCATCCGCGTCCTGGTATCGGTAGCTCTCGCCCAGTCGGACATTGGCGACGGGCGTTCCGGAAGGAAGGTATCGGACGGCGGGCTTGGCCGCCAAATATCCAACGACTTCGAGGCGGTTTCTTTGCATAGTAGTGTAACTCCACCCATCCGATGGCCGTTTTGGCCAGCTGATGCTTCCAAAAGTGCACGGCCATCGGATGGTTCCTAGCCGGGCAGAAGCGGCAACTATTTGCCTGCCATTAGCCGCCAACTGCTTGATGGCAATGGCTGAGGCGCTCCCCACGTAAATAGCCGTGCAATCCGAGGTTTGTTGCGGCTGGCTTCCGACCTCGGAGCCACCGCCGGCTCGTGTCCATTGATAACTCCATGCGTGAACATAAGTCGTAACAGCTTCCTGCCGTGGCGGCCAACGGATGCTTCCAATCTTGCAGTCGCGGCCATCAGATGGTTCCAGAGTGAGCGAGGAAGGCCGCCGGGGGGCTTCCCCTGGGCCGCTGGCCGCCGGAATACGGCCAACTCGTGGTTCCAGTCGCGGCCAATGGATGGGTAAACCGACAGCACGGCGGCTATTCTCCTCCTGCTTGTAGTTCTTCAACAAAACCCTGCTCGGCGTGAGAAAGGTCGGCGCCGTCGGCGGGGACTACCTCGGGCTTACTGATTGCGTGCCTGGTTCGGTCGGGTGGCTTCTGGGGAACCGGCTTGCCGTCCTCCAGAGTGACGAATGTGGTCGGCGGCGGCAGTTCGGCGCGGGACGTTAATTCGGGGTCGAGAAAATACAGAATCTGTGTCCCGAGAATCGGATGGTGGCCGCTCACGAAAATGAGCATCTGACCGGGCGCCACAATGCGCTCTGACGTGCCGTCGTTGCGTTTCTGCGCTGGCTTAATCCGAAGAATCTCATCCGGGGTCATGAGCGGGCGCTCGATGTGATCCACGCTGGCGTTAACATGGCCCATGACCGGCGAGAAACGCGAGCCGCTGAAGTTGTAGGTTGCCTTCGGCACCGTGGTGGTGCCGGTCATCTTGCTAAGCAGCTCGGCTGTCTCGAACTGATTCGGCGCGAATGCGATTCGCACATGGCAGTTCGAAACGATGCTCTCGTTGTTGCCGTAGGCATCGACGATCTGGCGTATGTCCTGGGTGATGAGATAAGCCTTCAGCCCGTATCCGGCCATATATGACAGGGCGTCCGCAAAGACTTCCATGCGATTCAACGAGGGGAATTCGTCAATAAGGAAGAGGAGCCGATGCCGGTTCCGCTTCTGTTCCGCGCCCTCGAACACCATCTTTTCTGTCAGCCGGTTCACCGTCATCGTGAACATCAGCCGGATCAGCGGCCGGAGCCGAATCTTATCGCTGGGGGGCACCACCAGGTAGAGCGAGATGGGCCGTTCGTAGTTCACCAGATCGGCGATAGTGAAATCGCTGGCGGAGGTGTTCTTCGCCACCAGCGGGTCGCTGTAGAGGGTCAGCGCCGTTTTGGCCGTGGACAGCACGCCGCCAAAGTCGCGCTCCTCTTTGTCGAGCATTTCCTGAACCTTTTCCCGAACTACTGGATGTGTCAGGGTGCGCTCGCCAGTGGGCATGCGCCACTGATGTTTGTATCCTGGGTCGTGCTCGAAGTTGAGCAGTTCGTCCAGCCTCTCACGGAAGGTCGTCCCCGGCCGGGTGAAGACGTGAGCAAGATCCGCCAGACAGGCGACGCGCGCTCCCAGCGCCGCTTCGTAGCAAACATGGAGAATCATTCCCGTGGTAATGGACGCGGCGGCGTCCTGCCAATACCGCTCCTGTGGGCTGTCCTCGCCGGTGCGGACAATCATGTTCGCGATGTTCTGCGCGTCGCTAACGTCGCGCGGTGTAAAAAGCCGGACCTCACTCAGCGGATTGAACCTTGAACTGGCGTTCTCTTCTACGGGCGAGAACTTGAAGCAGAGATGCCCCTGCTTGCTGCGAAAGCCCGCCGTTTTCGCCCAGTTCTCGCCTTTGATGTCGTAGACGATGGCGCTTTCGTCCCACGCCAGGAGGGACGGAATCACCAGGCCAACGCCTTTGCCGCTACGTGTGGGTGCGAAGGCGAGAATGTGTTCCGGCCCGTGGTGACGCAGATAGCTCACGTTGCGCCTGCCGTCAGGACACCAGCCGCCGACGTAGACGCCGCGGCTCGCGCTCAGCAGGCCAGTGGTGCGAACGTCGTCCACGCTGGCCCAGCGTGCAGACCCGTGCAGGTGCTCGGCATTCTCGGACAGCTTGCGTGTTCGCCGGTTCGCGGCCACGAAGAAAATACCGACGCAGAGGATACTGCCGGCGAACACGATCATCTCACCCTCGAAGAACGGCCGCCGGATGCTCATGTCCTGGGACGTGGAGTAATGCCATCCCCAGAGGACCCAGGAAAACGGCTGGTATACGCTTCCTCTGCTGGTCCGCAGCAGCGGACGGCCAAGCGCAGGCTGATATTGGAACCTGGACGCGATGTACTCGGTGGCGATGAAGTTCACGATGACGAGCAGGAACAGCCCGAAGACGGTTGCTGGCCAGTTGTAGCCGCCCAGGTATCCTGGCTTTGGGGGTGTCCGATAGAGTTCAGGTTGGCGTCTTGCCACGGTATTCGCCTTTCAACCGGTCAGCGCCCGAGCCCCTGGGACTTTCCACGATCACGGGCTTCACGGACCACTCCCTTCGAATTGGAGTAGTTGATGCGCACGTTCTCGCCGACCTCCGGTTGGCGATCCAGGAGTTCTCGCGGATGTGCAACGGCGTTATTTGCGGTCTGCCGCTGAACGACATGAAGATCTGTGACGCCGATGATGGGTCCCCGATATGTTCCGCTGTCTGTTTGCGCCTCGCGCGCGGTTGCTGACTGGCCCAGAACGGAGGCGGCAATCAGTCGGGCCTGCGCGAGTGAATCGGCAGTCGATTCGCTTGGCGTAGCCGCCATTGCGGGCTGTTGTGCCACATCATCGAGCCGCTCACGATCCCGGTGAACCTCAGCGGTCTCAGCTTCCAGAAGCGCGGCGGGGGATCCGCCACCTACGTCACCGGCCACAGGGCCGACCGCGAGTTGTTCCTCGCCGATGGATCGCTCACGTTCCAGCGTCAGCAGGAAGTCGGTGGCGGCCGAGGCATCACGGGCCGCGCGAAAGATCTCATTCTTGTCCTGCTTGAGCGCTGTGATCCAGGACCCGACATACGCGGCGTGCTGCTCGGGATCGTGTGGAATGCCGCGCTCGGCGGCCAGGAAGACGCTGGCCAGCTCTGCCCTCAGTTCCTCTTTGGCGTAGTTGAGATCGCCAAAGCGGTAGGACTCATTCAGCGTTGAACGATTCAATCGGGATGGATGGCCACTCCAGTGCGCCAGCTCGTGAAGAGCGGTACCGTAATAGCCCGGCGTGTCCTTGAAGGACTCCCTGGGCGGGAGATGGATCGCATCTTCAACGCGGCTGTAGCAGGCCTGGTCGCGCTGGTCGTGTGCGATCTTCGCTCCGGAGTTCCGAAGGATCTCTTCGCCCGACTGCGCCACTTCAAAAGGCGTGGGCCGCTTTGGCGCGTAGTCCGGAATGCCGTCGATCTGTCCGGCGTTGAATACGGTGTAGATGCGATGAACGAGGGTCCGTTCGCCGTCCGCGGTTTTCCGAACCTGTTCGGTCTTTCGCCCCGCCTGGTCGGCTTGTGGAGCAGAGGTGTCGTCCGGGGTCCTGGTGTCCCAGAATTCGATCTGGGTTCCCTTCTCTCCCCGGCGTACGTGCCATCCTTTGCCGGCAGCTTGCTGGTAGGTCATCCAGCGTGGGTCGTTGTAGCCTTTTTGCAGGCCGGTCGCCATCAGATGGATGGCGTTTCCGCCGCGGTATGCCCTCTCGGTGGTGGGATTCATTGGCATGCCGATGGACCCGGCGCCCCTCTCCCATGGCTTCTGCCACGGAGCGACGCCTTTTTCGAGCATCTGGACGATGTTGTCCGTCACCTCCCGGCGCAGATCGCGAAGCGGGGGCTTCCGGTCGGTGGTTTGTTGTCCGGCAGATTGAGTCGCCATAGTCACTACTCCTCGGCCTTTCCGGCTGGCTCTTCCGCGCCAAAACCTTCCTCTGGTAGCTCGGTTTCGAAACCCGATCCCGTGAGCCATTCACCGCCGGTCTTTTCGAGCAGTGCCTGCGGCTCGGATGGTAAGCTCTCAGATTTCTGCATTTGATCTCCCTCGGGCGCTCGGCGACAACCGGAGCACCCTCAATTACAAGGGCGTGGCACGAGGGATTTGCGAACATGAGTAGTCTGGAATGGCCGCGACGTAGCCGTCACCGTTGAGTACGCGAGTGGTCCGGCGCGCGCCAAGGCCACGATTCGCTATGCGGGGAGAGGTGGTAGGCTACATGAATGAACTTCGCAGTCTGGAAAACCCAAGTCTGTGTCGTCACCCAAACCACAGGAGAGTATGCAAGCGTCAATACCCCGGTGGAGCAACCCGCTTCGCTACCCGTCGCCTCGCGATTCATCCGAGACATCCCAAATGGAACCACCCGAAATGAAGTTTTGGAAAAGATAGGCGCGATCAGTACAGGTGAACTGTGTGGGTTTCAGAATGAATGGCCCCTCGAAGTGGCGACCGCATTTCTGTCGCTGGAAGGCATCTTCGAGACATGGCCAGGTGTGGAGCGATAACGAATGAATACCGCGCTCAGGCAATAGGCGAACCGGAACGGTGTTCCGCTGCCGGTACTGATCGTCGGGGCAAGGCAGGGGGCGTAGCCGTCTCTTGGTCCCCGCGTTTGGAAACAGGTTTATGAAACACGCCAAGCCCACGGTTTACGGCTTTCAGCGATGTTGTAGAGATTACCCTTTCTGAAGCACTCCGACCCGGCTGATCCCGGCGCGTCCGAACACAATTCGGGCGACCAACGTAGTCAGGCGTTCAGCGGCCGTGTGACCGGTCGCGATCGCGTTGCCGCTGCCGGCGCACCAGTTCCACGCGCACGCGTTCCTGTTCCAATCGCGTTGCTGTTTCGCTCAGCGCTGCCTGATAGCGGCCAAGCCATCCGCCCCAGCCATCTTCGGTTGGAATAACGCCGCGCTTGATGAGTTTCCGGGCAGCATCGGCGAGGTGCCCTTTGTTGTGGAGGACGTCGTCGGCATCCCCGTGGTCGTCAATCTCGACGACAGGATGGCCATTCACAAACAGCCTTTGCAGCCGAACAAACGCGTTCGTACGCAGCCTGCCCTGGTGGCGCTCCTGCTCCATCTCGGGGCTGTACTCGATGAGATAGACCATCGCGTCGGTTCCTTCCAGCAGCAAGTAGTTGCGCCCTGAATGCTCGTTCTGACCATGAACCAGAATTCGGCCCTCGACGGCGTCCGTCTGTCGCCAGTCGAGCGCGACAAACGGCAGTCGCTCATCGGACATGAGGACGCCGTGTGCGGCGAGTATCCTCTGATGGTCACCCGCACGCTGCATGGCCCGCAGCACATCTTCGAAGTCACGGCGGACGCGCCATGCACCTGGCTGCACCTTCTCGGCCAGACCCATGGCATCCAGTACAGCCAGACGCGACGCAACATGGTGTGCCCGCACCCTTCGTATGTCGCTGAGTCCCGGTTGAGCGGGATTGCAGGCGACCGTGAACCAGGCCGGGGCGTCGCCGGTGGCGCTGCGTGCGATCCAGCGATCAAGCGACGTGTATCGCTTCTCCCTGACCTCCCGGCGTTCCGCCTCGGCTCCATCCAAAGCGGTGCGGTAGCCGAGCTGGCGCGTGCAATGGTCCTCCGCTGTCGCTCGGATCCCCTCCTTCAAGTACTCCCGACGCAGATGGAGCGGCTGTCCATCGCTTCGGATACCCCGCAAGGCAACGTGGACATGCGGGTGTTCGGTATTGTGATGGGCCACGGCAACCCACTCCAACGGACTGTCCAGGTCCCGTTCCATCTGGCCCACAAGGTCGCGGGTGAGTCGCAGCAGATCAACACGGTCGCCGAATTCCGGCGAGATGATCAGCTTCCACATGCGCTCGTCGCCTGCGGCTTGCCACCTGTCGAGTTGAGCGGCAATTTCAACTCCCTTCCCGGAGGCATTGAAGCCTGCCGAGCCCCGGTCACCATCAAGTGTCGCCGCTTCACGCTCAACATACCGGCCGTGGGCGCGCCATTGACCGGCCGCCGTGTTGCGCGTGTACGTGACCCGGACCGCACAACGCTGAAAGTGCGGACGCGCTGATCTCGCCCCTCGGGCGCCAGCCGCCCGTGATCTTGTGGCATTGCGGCTTGCCCTCGCGTGGTGCATGATCGCCTTGAACGCGATCGACCAGGCCGCTCCCTGACCGCCCCTCTTCGGAACGCGCGGCTTCCGTGGCCGGAGACGGAACTCCTTCTCATCATCCTTCGGCGACATGGCTCACCAGATCCAGCATCGCGGCGCGCGCTTCGCCAACCATCCCGCGGCCCGCACTCTTCATCAGCCGGTCGTACCGTTCCCTGGCACGGGCCACCGCCTGCGGTCGCGCATCGGCCGGTGGTTCCGGCACGCACGTCAACACCGTTTTCGTGAGCGCGTCCAGCAAGGCGAACAGCGCCTGCTGCCCCCGGCCTACTCGAAAGACTTCGTGGATCACGCGGTCGAAGCCGGCGGCCAGCCGTTGCTCAGTCCCTGTCAGCTCAGGACGGCCGTCCAATTCGTTCCGTATGGCAGCCCGCACGAAGGCACTCGGGCTGGAGTATCCCTGCGCTTTCGTCGCCTTGGAAATCTCGTGTTGTTCGGACTCATTCAGCCGGATAGCGACTCTGGCCGTCCGGACCCCCGCAGTTTGCTTTGGCATGAGAACACCCTTCACATACCAAGGGCGTGGTAAGGCCGTTTTCGAACGTCTTCGGCGGGCTTCTTGTCGCGTCGAACGAATGTCGAACACGGTGCCCAGTTCGTCGCACGCGGTAACCGCCAGGAACAAAACGAGACACGGCGACAAACAACACCCTGATGTTCGACATTTCCTTTATGTTCCACTACCCGGTGTTGGGCTGCCTCTGAGGGTCCGGCCGCGACACCCGCTGGAGCAAAAATGGAGCACAAATGGAGCATAACTGGCAGCGGCTGACAGCACGTGGAGCACTTGTGGAGCAGAAATGGAGCACAGCAGGCTGGCGTGGAGCAAATGTGGAGCAATTGTGGAGCAAAGATGTCTCCCGCCCTGTTCGGAATGCGTCTCGCCACGCCCTTGTCTATAGAGGCCAGTTTTCATGGACGAGACCGGTTCCGGGGATGGCTGCGCGCCGCAGACGGCAGGCGAAGACGCTCAGAGTGCGAAGCCCCGCCGGTCGCGCCACCGTGGCAAGGCGGATCTTCATCTGAGCACGCTGCCGGGCCTGCGGCCAGACACAAAGGCTGGCCAGATTCGCTGGCTCTGGCCGGAGATCAGTGCCGCGCTGTCCGCCGGGCACACGTTGAAAGAGGTGTGGCGTGAATTGAGTCGCGATGGCATCGAGATCCGGTATCCGAGATTGCGACTCTATGTTGCTCAATTGCGCCGCACTGGTCCCATCGCCGCCGGACCCGGCACCAGATTGAGCGAGGTCGCAGCTACGCCGGTGGAAAAGCCTGCTGCACGAAGGGTGCCGGTGGCCGCCACGAATGCGCCCAATGACCCGCTTGCCAACCTGCGCGAGCGCCTGGCCAACCGGCCCGGATTCGAGTACGACGAGCGGCCTCCCGATATATCGAAGCTGATTTGAGCCAAAGGAGAAACATGATGTCACAAGATAGTCACAGTCCGGAAGTCGGAAGTTCGCAGGGAGCCGTTCACCTGTCCCTGCAAGGCAAGGGCGGTGTGGGAAAGAGCCTGGTGGCAAGCATCCTGGCTCAATACCTGGGGGCCTGCGGCCACACGGTGCGCTGCGTGGACACCGACCCGGTGAACAAGACGCTGTCCCAATACCAGGGTCTGCAAGTCGAGGCCCTGAAGCTGCTGCGCGAAGGCGGGATCGATCAACGCGCGTTCGATGCGCTCATGGAGAGGCTGCTCACCGAGGACGGCGTCTTCGTCGTCGACAATGGCGCGTCAACCTTTATCCCACTCTGGAACTACATCCTCGAAAACAACGTTCACGACCTCCTGCGGAAGGCGGGGAAAAAGCTCTACGTCCACACCGTCATCACCGGCGGGCAAGCCCTCTCCGACACGCTGGACGGATTTGGCCGCCTCGCCGAAAGCACCAACGAGCAGAACATCGTCGTCTGGATCAACGAGTATTTCGGCCGCGTGGAACACCAGGGAAAGCAATTCGTGGACATGCAGGTCTTCCAGGACAATGAGCACAAAGTGTGCGGAACCGTGGCCCTCCTGAAGCGCAACCAGGACACCTTCGGGCGCGATGTTGAGGACATGATCTCACGCAAGCTGACATTCGACGAAGCCATCTCCAAGGGCCGGTTCACGATCATGACCAAGCAGCGGCTCCGAATGATCCAGCGTGATCTGTTTGAGCAACTCGACCGCCTGACTCTGCTGTGGGCGGGGCGAGACGACCGTGCCTGACCTCCAGCGTTTGATTGCGGAAGTGGCCGCCCGAAACAGGATTCGTATTGAGCCGGACGATCCGCTGTTCGCAGTCGTGACGCTCAATCAACTTGTGCTGGAGGAGACTGCGGAGTGCCTGCTCCAGAGGGTTGAGGCAACCATCGCGGGCTTCGAAACATCTATTCACCAAGTGGAGAATCGTGCAGGCAAAGTGCTGGCGCAGCGATTGAAGGAGTCGCTTGCGGACGCTCAGCGAGCACTACAGAATCAAGCCGATTCGATCTGGGTGAAGGCTCAGGAATCGGCGGCCCGGCTGCAAAGGGCGCGCACGCGAATTGCCCTGGTTTGCTGGGCCGCCCTTGGAGTTGGGTGCGCGCTGGCGGTATTCTGGTGCGGCGTCTGGGTGGGGATGGCGGCGTTCCGGTAGGCTAGCAATGTCAGATCGGACAGGAGATGGTTGCTATGTGGAGGCAGTTGCTGTTTTGGGCCATCATGGGTCCCAAACATTTCCGCGGGTTCGTGATTGTTTGGTTGCTCACGATGGCGTTCTTCTTCTATTGCTTTGTTCACGAGGCGTTTGACGGCAGCGCCGTCCAAGGACATCGCGCGCACGTTAACGCGGTTGCCTCACGCTAGCGTCCGAGGTCGGTCACCTGCCGTTGGATCGCCCGCTCGGCGACCCGTTCCAAGATGTGTTCCCACAATTGGCGAGGCAGATCAACGAAGCGGATCTTGGGCAATCGCGGCTCTCCCGAAGATCGCCCGAATCAGATCTTCGCCCACTTCGCTCTTCCTGGCCGGATCTCGCTCAACCATGGACTGCTCGTAGGCCGCCGTTAGCTTAACCCGCGCTGCCGCTTCCGCCTCCACGCCCCGCTCGGCAAGTGTCACGAAGGCCCGGCTCATGGTTACATTGCGCTCCTTCGCCACGCGCCGGACTTCACGAGCGAGCTGTGCGGGTATCGTCACGCTCTGTCGTACGGAGGCCGCAGTTCTCCTGGCTGTCGATTTGCGTCGAGTCTGCACAACTTCATTATGGTCGATCTGCACCACTGTGGTGCAGCAGCGCGGAGTCAGCGTTCCCGACCTTTGGCCGGCGGCAGATGGCCAACCAGCATGTCATTGATCTCTCCTGGAGCCAGTTGATCGGGCTGCACACCAGGGTTCAGGTGGATCGGCTCCACATCCATGACCTGCGACAACCGCCGCGTGATAGACTCGGTTGCGGTCTGCCCGGCGACATCGCCGTCAAGCATCAACACCGCTGAATGAAAGTGTTTTCGCAGCAGCCCGGCCTGCGCGTCCGACAAACTCGATCCCATCAACGCGACGACATTGTGATGGCCTGCCTGGCGGACCTTCGCTGCATCGAAGAATCCCTCGACCACGATCACCGATTGATTCCCGGAGTGCCTCGCCCAGTGGAGCAGGAAGAGTTCCTGGCTCTTATGGAAACCCGGCGGGAAGCGGTATTTCGGCTCCTCCCCCTGAATCGACCTGCCGGCGTAGGCGACCAGTTGATAAGCCTGATTGTGAATCGGAATCACGACGCGACCCTGCATAATACCTGGCCCGCGGTAGTATCCGATCCCCAACGCTCTCGCCGTGGTCGGCGTGATGCCGCGACCTTCCAGGTAGGGATGGGAGTGGTCCAGACCGGTGAGCTTGAACCGGAGCGGGAGGTTTGGCGGGGAAGCGGGAACCGCCTGCACGGGAAGGCGAGTCACCTCGGCGGCGCCAAACCACTCGCTCAGCCTCGCCGCAGCCTCTCGGATCGAGCAGCGCTCCAGCCGGGCCACCAGGTCGAGCACGGTTCCCCCAAGTTCTCCATCCCGCGCATCGATGCACGATTGGGACTGGCAACACCAGAGATTGCGGGCCGTGTTGACCGAAAAGCTGTTGCGGCTCTCGCTCGAGGTATGTTCGGGTAACGGACACTGCCCGCGCAACTCTCCGCCGGTCACGTGCAGTTGCATACCGTAGTGCGCCAGAACGCGCGCAATCGGAACCTGTTTGGCCGCCTGGAAGTTGATCGGGCCGGCACTCATTGATCGCCGCCTCTTTTGCGGACGGCCGGATGCAGGCGGAAGATCTTCTCGCGCAGCGCGTCTTCCCGCTCGGCCTGTCTCTTTCGTTCTTCTTCCAGTTGCAGCAGCCTCGCGATAAGACTGTCCCTGGAATCCCGTCGTAACCGGTTAATCCTCGCTCTGCTCTGAGATTCACTGCGTTTGCCCCGGAAACGCTCCGCCAAGGCCCTTGCGGCGGCGGTGCAAGCCCTTTCGCAGCGGCCGGCCAGGAGGCCCATACATAAAAGGGCGCGGCAGGGCAGGTTCCGAACAGCGTCCGGAAACCTTGGAGGCAGCCCGGTGTGCCAAAGGAGAGGGCATGGCATCGAGCACCTCTGGCGTTCCTGAGGTGCGGGCCCCTCGAAACAGCACGGTGTGCTTTTTCAAGTCAAGGTGCGTGGAACTTTGCGGCTTTCCTTGGAAAGTTATTGCCGCCGCGCGAAAGAGTTTGCTGAATCGCGACCTTTGGCGTAGAGTACACACGTATTGATAGATTGAGACGGGGCAGCCATGACGTTGACCATTGACCTCCCGGACGAACAGACCGCTGCTCTTGCAGCCAAAGCCGGCGCGCGCGGCCTTTCAGCGGAGCAGTACGCCCGCCAGGTGCTGGAGCATGAGCTCGCGCCCACGGTATTCGAGCAGGGCCTCGGCTTGTTTGGACGCGCGGAAGACGCCGCCTTGCTGGATGAGGTTGTCTCCATGGCTACGAGGAGAGACGACGCCCAACGAAACCGGTGCCGGCGTTTTAATGATCCCGAAGTCCATTCCGGACACCGATATCCTCTCGGAAACGACCTGGACGCGGTTGAGATTGCGGTTGGACGCGTCATTGCTGACGATTACAGCTGGGCGGGTTTTTTGGATTTCGCCTCCGAGGGACGGGTCGAGATCGACCCACCAGACTTCACCGCGGAGCATGCGGTTCAGTGAGGGAAGAATCGGCGATCACGCCTTCGGACCACTCCAGCGCTTCCTGTTCGCGGGACTCGTCGGCGGCCATCTCGCGGTACGAGATTTCGATATCCCCGGGCGCGACGTGGGGGCGAGTGAGTTTCTCTATGAACTGGCTGATGCGACGCCGGCCAATGGTCCGATAAAGGCGCTCATAGACGGTCTCGCTGACGGTGATGGTTAGCTTTCGACTCATAGCGCCCAGCTACACGTATTAGCGGGTGAGAGCGGGGCCGCTGAGTTCGAACCACGATTACGCTAAAGCAATGCAGAATCTGTAACTTACGGATTCTCAAGAGGCCGAGAATGCCGCATTGGACGAGAAGTCCCGCCATCGGTATACCATCGGTACAGTCAATGCCGAGACGGAGTGCCGTCACGACGGCTTCCATGTGACGGCTTCCGTGTCGTCACTTGGCGTTCCAGTTCATGAGCATTCCTCGCGGGCCGCTCCACATAACGGACAAGCCAGCCGAAACGGGATTCGATGTAGCACCTATCGGCACCTTCTGGATTCTCGACCAAAGAAACAGTTGTGAAATAGACGGATCATTCCCAAGGCCCGCCTGGCTTCCAGCGGACCCTGAACGCGTTTCCGGCCGCAACGGCTGCAAGCACCGGTAGAGCGAAAGGTCTGATTTCGCCGACGAGTTGCGCCAAGTCGCCAGCCTCTTCACCGAACCGGCTCCGGCGCACGAATGCACGCCATTGGATGGCTCGTGCAGGATCGTCACAGTACGCTCGCGTCAGCCCAATCGGTTCGTCTTCAACGGCGGTTCCCCGGTGACTGAAAGTTGCGAGGATCGCCTCTGCCAGACGCTCTCCCTCAAACGGATACATGCGGGAGAGAAGGGCGAGATCGTAGAAATCTTTGATTCGGCTGTTGAGGAGACCGAGTGCGGTGAGGGCTTCCAGTTTCTCGGCAACCACGGTTTCCTTTGGATAGGCGCGGAGCACTGGCGCAGGGAAGTTGAGGAGGGTCGGATACTCAATCTCGGCGGGTCCCGGCGTAATCACATCGCCGAAGCCAATATCGAGCTGCATCGGAATGCGGGCTCTCGCAAGGGTCGCGTGGAATTGGACTCGGACGCCTTCGTATTCAGCGTCCTCTTTGATTCGGCTGACCTCGATTGCGGCGCGGTTGAATTCAGTGCCATCAGGGGCCACAGCGACTTCACATACTGTGCCGACGACCTTTTTGATGTGATCTAAGTGATTGTCCATTCGCCCAGCGAGATCGATATCCATGGTAGGCCGGGACTGGGGCGCCCGCCAGGCGGTCAGCAACAGGGCACCTTTCAGAATGAACCGATCCGCATATGGAGATTGTGCGATGCGATATAGAAATCGCTCCATCGCGAAATACTGAAGTAGTTCCTGAAACGGCCGGCTTTGTGCGCGGGATTGGTTGAGCAGGCGTTGCCGAACGGAAGCGCCGATATCACGTCCGCTCACAGTATCGCCTCAAGGTACGGGCGCATGACCTTCTGGACACGATTGATTTGCGCGAATTTTGTGAGAGCTGCTCTGTTTGGCTTTGGCGTACGCTTACGGTACGCCCGCAGGGCTTCGACCGCAACGTCGAGCCCAATTTTGTTCCGGTACTTGAAGCAGTCGGCGATCGTTTTTTCCGGAGAGTAGATCCGGACGGAAATGCCGTCAACCGTAATCATAGCGACACCGGCGCGGAAGGAAAGCTCGGGATACCAGAACACGCGAAGAGGGACAGAATCGACTTTCGGAACCTGCGCATGGCTGGGTAGCGCGACATCAACAGCGTGCGGAACCTGGGTGGTTAGTCCATGGTGTGCGAGCGCCGAAATAAGGCAGATAACGGCGCGTGGAATCCGGATCGCGATTGGCACCAGATCGGGACTTGAGAGAGGTAGAGCGGTAGAGAGCCTGTAGAGTCCGCGGCCGACTTGTTCTATTTCGCCCGAGTCACGAAGAGCATACAGGGTACGTGGGTGAATCCCGAGCCGAATCGCCTTGCCCGTGCGAAGCATGCCTCCGTGGTCGGTGAACACCTGGCGCGCTTTTGACAGCCCTGCGTTGGTCGCCGACATGGGATAGAACCAACGGATAGTGTACACGACATCCGAGGTTTTTATCCAGAGCCCATTGGCCGGTCACTGCCGCACTCCGGCAGAAGGAAGACCGTGGGCTCCGTGTTGAACTCTTCCAAAGTCAAGTCGTGGCTGGTTGGGTCCACGGAATGGAGCCAATCCAGTAGTGGCTGTTTGGCTATCACCACGATGGCCGTGCGGTTGAGACAGAGCATGTCTCATCTATATTCCCTCTTTGAATCCGCCATCGCTCGCCCTTTTCCGATTGCTCTTTTCCACTCACGCCGCACTGCTGGCTGAGAATCTGTTCGTGCGCAGGCAATTCGCCCTATTTCGCGAGCGCAAGATCAGGCCACGCCGGATCACGAGGATGCATCGGGCAGCCACAGAATCATCTGCAGCCGGCCGGTACAATGAAGGTGCCGGGCGCAGCGCGTCCGACAGTTCCTGGCGGCCCGGAGAAAGACGATGGACAAACAACATGCTCACCAGTTGCTGGACCAGCTCGACGCCGGCCAGTTCGATGCAGTCGTGCGCCTCCTCGAAGTTATGACCGATCCCATGACGGCGCTGCGCGATGCGCCCGTCGACGACGAACCGGAGAGCGAGGAAGAAGAGCGCGCCGTGGCCGCTTCCAGGGAGTGGTTCAGGAGCCACCCCGGCATCCCCTTCGATGAAGTGGCCGCCGAACTGGGCTTCACCATGGAACAGATTCGCGGCCACAGGGAACCCGCATGAAGCGAATCGTTTTTTCCGAGCAGGCCAAAGCCGACATCCGCGCCATCCCGCAACCGATCGCCATGAACATCCTCACGGCCATCCACCGTCTCGCCGAAACCGATGCGGGCCGGGTCAGGACGCTCAAAGGCCGGAGCGGCGAAAAACGCCTCCGCGTCGGCGACTACCGCGTCCGCTTCACCGAGGAGGCCCTGCCGAAGGACCGGACAACTTGACAAACCAACGACACCCCTGCCGAAGGCGCCGCCGAGAGCGAGGCCGCCCTCCGCATCCACGCCGTCCGCAACCGCAGGGAAGCCTACCGCTGAATGGCAGGTGTTTTCGCCCTCTCCGCGCGGTAGCCCGATGATTCCCCGTGCACCGACTCTGCGCGAGCGGCCAGCGGCGCCAAGAGCGCGATCCGTGATTACCGCAGCGAGAGGTCACCTCATCAGGCGGCGTGGACTGCTGCCCGAGCAGCTCCTCGCCGGCAACGGCGTCATCCGAGCCGGGGTGTGGCGGCGAAGTGTTCGAGATCGTCCGGCGTATGGGGCCGGGAATGAATTAACGAGATGCCGACGGTCTTTGATCCATTCCGGTTCGCGCTGATCGCCGTCGCCGGGTGGAACCGCTAGCGACCGCCCGCCTCCGCTTCGCTCCGGATAGATTTTCTGACGATGCCGAACACTTATTCCAAAATCAAGGGGCCAGCGTCGCTTCGCTCTGAAGGCGTTCGGGACGATCCCGGAATGCCGTTCGGTTTCCCTTCGGAACAGCGTTCGCAATCGTCGGAATAGGCATCCTCGCGGAGAGTTTCCCAGTCCGCCTGCGCAAACTCCCCGAGAATCTGGTGTGCCTCGCTTTGGTAGTCGATGTCGTCTGCCATGTGGCGGAATTCGGCATCCAGTGCGGACCGTCGCAACTCGGTCAGTTCGCGGCGAACTGCGCTTTCGACCAATTCATCCCTGCTCCGGGCGCGGCCTTCCTGAACCACCTTGTCAACTGCTGCCATGAGGTCGGGTGGCAATGCCAGCGTTGTGAGTTCAGTGTCCATCGAGACAATTCCTTCTACAAGTAGACCCTTTTTCAAGCCGCCGCCGCAAGTCGCCCGGAGGTCCGACTGAAGCCGCGGGCTTCCGACCATGCGTCAATGGCAGCCGTCTGTCATTGACTCGTTTCGGCATTTCCGCGGCTGGCCCTCGCCTGCCGCCACTCTTCCTTGAACCTGAGAAACTCGGAATAGCACGGTGAGCAGTGAGTGATGTGCTGCCAAACGGCGTCCTTAATGAGCTCGTCGCGCCAGGCGACCTCGCGCACCAGTGCATTATCCGGGCAGCCCTTCCGTTCCGGGTTGGGGAAGTCCCGAAGAATCGCTTCCTGCACCGCGACTCGGAGGCGCTCATACTTCTGTTCCGGAGTCTCTGCCATCAATGCATGACATTATGGCAGCATCTTCGGATCGTTGCACGGGGATGCCAGGGCGGTGAGTTAGGGCGCCGGATACACGGCCAGTTCCGGCATGGGGAAATCGCGCGTATTATTCGTCACCAGAACCAGTTTGTGAGCCACCGCAACGGCCGCGATGGTGGCATCGGGCAGCGCCAGCGTCCGGCCCTGCTGACGCCAATGGCTTTGCAGACTACCAGCGAGTTTGGCAATCTCCCATGTGATCTCATAGAACCTGAGGCTGCGCAGAAGTCGCTCGGTCTTGTCTTCCTCGCCGGGTCTCAGCCCGGCGTACACTTCCGTGACATTGATCGAACAGCAGGCCAGCTCCGATCCTTCGCGGATGAGCTGCGTGACCATTTCCGCGCGGCCGCGCCTGCCATTGAGGACATCGATGAGAATGCCGGAGTCCGGAAGGCAAATGGACATCAATCGGCTTCCGGTTGTTGCTGCAATCGCCGCAGCCGCGCCTCCGACTCCTGGCGCATCTCGCGTATCCAGGCCTCCGATCCGTGCGCCAACTCGGGGTGAGACTCATCTTTCCAGCAGCCGGCGGCCTCCGCGACAGCCTTCAACTGCTCGCGGCGGCGAATCTCCCGCTCCAGCAGCTCGACGACAAAGGCGGTCCGCTGCCGGTGACCGGCGATCCTGTCGATCTCCGCAGCCACGCGCGCGGGAATGGGGATGAGTGTCCTTGCGGTTCTCATTCGGTCAGCACCATCACCACTATGCCACTGGTGGAACCACCGAGTGAACGCTGGTGTTAACGAGGGTGCGCGAAATCCTCGTCAGGCACACTGCCGCGGCGTCCGGAAATCTGGCAGGACCCGCGTAGTCGAGCGGCGAAACTGCACTCGTGCGGCGTCGGCGCTCTTTCCCAGCCTGTCTCCGACTTCCTGCCACGTGCAGCCGTCCAACAAGAGGTCGAGAATTCGGCTGGCATCTTCACACCCTTCGGTGACCAGCCGGTCGCTCGCCGCATCAAGGTCGAGCTTGTGTTGGTACATCCGGCTGTAATCCTCCGGGTCCGCCAGCAGCCTGTCGCGAACGGCCAGATCCACGTCATCGAGCGCGACCAGTATCCCACGACGGATATTCCGGCTTCCCGCCTTCAGATCCTGAGCCTGCCATCGCGCCTGCGTGTACACGCGCCGGCCAGGTGACCTGCCGAGGTCGCTTCCGTGCTTGTACCACAAGCTGTGCAGAGCCGATTCCGCCAACTCGGACACCTGGCACTCGTCCTTCAAAACATACCGGGCCAGGGAGCGCAATCGTTGTTGCACTCTGGCCGCAGCGTCGAACCAGCCCCATGTGATCGGCTTGCCATCGCGGTCTGTCCGTTTGATGCAGATGGGGATAATCGCTGCCTGGCGCTGCGCCGGCAGGTTCTCGTACTCGAAGGGAATTGTTACAAATTGCATACCTCACCGTCCTCAGAGAGATTCTGTGGCGGGCGTGTGAGAACTTCGTGGCCTCGGGATGTTCGGAAACGTCTCTCTCACGCCCTTTTATATAGAAGGCGATGAGCAGCGCAATATCGGAAATATACAGCACATCGCGAGAACAGGTCAAGTGGAAAAACAGGCCAGGCCGTGATTCACGACGAACAGCATCAACGTCTGGAGGTGAAACTAAGGCGGGAACTCGGCGAACAGGTGCTCTCGTTACTGGCCGACGACCGCACGGAAGATATCCTTCTCAATCCTGATTCGTCCCTGTGGGCGCGGCGCATGGGTGAGGGATTCACGCATTTTGGTGACATGCCGCCCGCCCAGGCAGCAAGCGCGCTGGGCACCATCGCGGCCTGGCGTGGAACGGTGCTCAACCACGAGCACCCGATCCTCGAAACAGAGCTTCCGCTCGACGGCAGTCGCTTCGAGGGCATCGTAGCGCCGGTTGTACGCCGGCCCGTATTCGCAATTCGGCTTCGTCCGCGAAAGGTCTTTTCCCTGGCGGACTACGAGACGGGCGGCATTCTCACCAGCAGGCAGGACCCGCTCAACAGAGTGCGCCGCCGCGATGACTTTGCCAGTTCCGTGCGAGCCATGAGCCATGCGGATATCATCCGTGCCGCCGTAGGCGCGAGAAAGAACATTCTTGTCGTGGGGTCCACGGGAAGCGGCAAGACAACTCTGGTCAACGGAATCCTCGACGCGCTGGCTTCATTGACGCCGCATGACCGCGTGATTTCCATTGAGGACACCACGGAGCTGCAATGCCCTGTGAAGAACTACCTCGATCTGCGGGCGGTTGGAAACGTGACCATGCTCGAATGTCTGCGGGCGTGCATGCGCCTGAAACCGACGCGGATCGTCGTCGGTGAAGTCCGTGGCGCGGAAGCCCACACGCTACTGAAGGCGTGGAACACGGGGCATCCGGGCGGTGCCGCGACCATTCATGCGAATGACGCGCTGAGCGGTCTGATTCGACTGGAGAGCCTCGTCGCGGAAGCGACGAACGCTCCACAACAAACGCTGATCGCGGAAGCAGTCGATCTCGTGATCTTCATCGACGAAGAGCCGGGCATTGCGGCTGGCCGGAAAGTCAGAGAAGTTCTGCTTGTAACCGGGTATTCGAAAGGCGAGTACGTGGTCGAGCGTGTCTGAAGTGCAGTCAATCCATCTCGGGAGGGTTTTCATGGGTCTCGTTCATCGTTTATGTCACTGGGGTCCGGCCTCAAAGCTCGCGGCTCTGGTTTTGATGTCGCTGGTATTCACCATCCACGCGCACGCGGCTGCTGCAGGCGGGCTGCCGTGGGAGAAGCCGATGAGCTCGATTGCTACATCGCTCACGGGTCCTGTTGCGTATGCCATAGGGCTGATCGGGATCGCCATCGCCGGGGGAGCGATGCTCTGGGGCGGCGAACTCACCGAATTCGGGCGTCGCGCCTGCATGATCGGGCTCGTGGTCTCCGTGCTGGTTTTCGCCGCGCCCCTTCTGGCATCTGCTTTCGGCGTGAACGCAGCGGTGGTGTAAGTCATGCCGAACGCGGACAGGCCGAGAGAGGTAGTCATCCACCAGTCTGCAAATCGTCCCAACCAGATTCTTGGGGGCGACCGCGAGCTGGTTCTGCTGGCCATTCTCACTGCGGTGAGTCTGGCCTTCAGCCTCGGGACCTGGTGGGGGCTTGGCCTCAGCGTCGGCTTCTGGCTCGGGGCGGTGGCGGTTCTGCAGCGCATGGGCAAGGCCGATCCGCTGCTCCGGCAAATCTACATGCGACACATACGATATCGCGCATTTTATCCAGCGAAGAGCGGTCTGCGATCTCGCTGTTTGCTGCCACCACGGACGTGGAGATAGGAGGCGATTGAACCCGATATGCGACGAAATGAACATCGCGAGGAGCCGCGCGGTCTGGCCGATCTCCTGCTGCCGTTCGCGCTGATCGATGACGGCATTCTGCTTCAGCAGGACGGGTCACTGCTGGCGGGGTGGTCGTATCGTGGCCCGGACATGATGTCCGCCTCTCCGGCGGAGATGGACACGCTGAGCGCACGGCTGAATTCTGTCCTTCGATTTGGCAGCGGCTGGATGGTGCAATGCGATGCCATCCGGTCCCGCGCGCCCGGCTACCCGGAACAGGGCGCATTCCCGGACCCGATCACACGCCTGATCGACGACGAGCGCCGCCAGCAGTTCATGCAGGAAGGTGCGCACTTCGAATCCGACTACTTTCTGACCCTGACGTATATGCCGCCCGTCGAGGCCGAGGAGCGTGTGAAGGGCTGGATGTTCGACGGGCAGGGCGCCTACAGCAGTTCGCGGACAGCAGAGCAGATCCTGGAACGATTCCGGCACAGGGTGGAGGCGTTCGAAA